>Ga0172368_10000026_pt1 | contig 181241 bp, 166 predicted proteins | sample Lak11m_FD_114540 | JGI IMG/M metagenome (GOLD analysis project Ga0172368, IMG submission 114540) | Freshwater microbial communities from Kabuno Bay, South-Kivu, Congo - kab_022012_11m | ecosystem: Environmental > Aquatic > Freshwater > Lake | place: Democratic Republic of the Congo...
CGACGGCATCAAAGCCATTCTCAGCAAGTGCGGACAAGGATTACTCCCCAAAAATCCCCACCCGGGGGGACCAAATCCTCAACTCTCCCTCTTCTCGGCTTAGATTTTTGGGGAAACTCCAGGTCAGGTGCTGATTGACATAATCGGCATTTGGGTGTAACATCGGCCTGCTGCCGTCTATCAACAATGGGGAAACACACGATGGAAGAGCATTACCTCGACAAGGAAATCGCATGGTTCAATGACCATCGCGATGAGTGGCTAGCGCAGCACAGGGGGAAATGGGCAGTTATCCACCAGCAAGCGCTGGTTGGTATATTTGACTCCTTTCCAGAGGCCTACGAAGCAGGGGTTAAGCAGACCAAGAGCGCGCAGATCCTGGTTAGACAGATTCTTGAGAAGCAGGAACCGATTGAAGTCTCAGTCAATTTGTCGCTAGGACTCTTCCATGCCCCCGTTTACTCCTAGACGCTGCGTCATACCTGGCCCGCGTGACAAATTGCTATCATTGGGGCCAGTGTTAAATGTGACCCTTCGTGTCCCCAGCTTCGTGACCGCCCCTGCGACGGCGGAACAGGAAGTCAGCACGCTAGCCCTCGTTGATACCGGAGCATCTATTACGGCGATCTCTGCCGAGGTAGCTGCGCGTCTCGGATTACAGCCTGCTGATAAGATTCCCGTCCAAGGTGCCCACGGCGTTGAAGAATGCAGCGTTTACTCAGTAGATTTCACTTTTGACGGCAGCCAATTTTGGGTTGCTAACAAGTGGGTCTGTGGAATGGCTAATCCCGCGATAGGCTCAGTGGGCATGTTGGTTGGGCGAGATGTGCTCAGCAACATGTATTTCACTTATGATGGATGCACGGGAGAATGCACGATGGAGATTCCAAGTCCGTCACATCCCGATCGTGTAACCAGCTCACTAGCGAAGCAATTGCCTAATAATCCACCCCAAATTTCGCCCAGCGAGAAAAAGAAAGAAAAACGACGGAAACAAAACGAGTTGGCAAAGAAGTCGCGGAAGAGAAATCGCTAGCTCTTATCGTCGCTTCCCTTGCTTTTCGCTTTTCGCCACCGCTCTAGCGCTGCCTTACGAGCAATCTCACTTCGTCGTTCAGCCGTAAGTTTCTCTGCTCTCGCTTTGCCGCCCTTGATCCCACCCAAACGCCCCAGTTCGACCGCTGCTGGATTCTTCAGGACGGTTACGGCGAAAAGCGTGGCGGAACCTTCTCTCGTAATCTCATCGACAAGCCCGAAGGCAAGCTTGTTGAGATCTCTAGGCCGCTTCTTCTTTGTTTTTGATTCTTGTGCGCTCATGCAGGTACGATAACCCGAGCGCGCTCAAATTTCAAGAGGAAGAAATCTCAAACTGACCCACTACCTTGAGCTGAAGGTCGTGGACCGATTGGCACCGATTCACGAGGCGCAACTTCTTACCTATTTGAAGCTGTCAGGCGCGCGCGTAGGGCTGCTGCTGAACTTCAATGTCACGGAGCTGCGACGGGGGATACGCCGTCTGGTGAACTGATACGCGAAGAGCGAGTAAACACGGCGCGCAGCAAGGACGCTCGGTGAAGAATCTTAGGAGAAAGGCGTGATTACCACAGAGTGCACGGAGCACACGGAGAAGAAGATGGCTTTTGGACAAGATTTCTCTCTGTGTGCTCTGTGTTCTCTGTGGTAAATGATCTTCTCTTCTGCCGTCTAGTTGTACGACCGGCAGGTCTATCTGTCCCACCTGCAGGCCAGGGCGCTCTGCGAGGCGTTGGGCAGGAGCCTGGGGTCGTTGGGTCGGCAGGGGGAGCGGGGCAGGAAGTAAAACTCGGAGAGACTGTTGATGCGGATATCCCACCTCAATGACCGGCGAGTGATGCTTACGGGGGTGAAAAGAATCACGATGCTTGGGAGAAATTCAATGATTGCTAAACCCAAACAGGCATCCACGAAGTTTGCGTCCTGGAGGATCCCAATCACCATCCAACTCCTCAAATGGGTGCTGTTGACACTAGTCTTGCCCGTGCTGCTCCTTGGTCATGGCTTTGGCGCTGAATGGCCGAATTCTCCATCGTGGCAACAGGCTCAGATGTGGTACAATCAGATGTGGTCCAAGGTTGATTACGATCCCAAGCTGGCCGATCCGTTCTTCGAGACAGAGGAGTGGAGCTATACAGATGACGATCTATTGCCCCCTGAAGAAAGACCTAAAGAGCGGACTCGCGTGATGCATACGGCCAAATGTTTTTCCACCTCTTTCGGGTGCGAGCATTCGGTCAGATTCTGTAAAGCCAGGTTTGCCGGTGCGGACACGATCCAGCTCATCATCCACGATCATGGTGTGGCGTTTACAGACCAACTCAATATGCTAATCGAAGAAGGAATGTTCAGATGTCAGTACAGGACAACTTACCCGGTGGCAACAAGGCCATATTCACACATGATATGGACTACGAAACATCAGAAGCTGACACTGGACAGGGAAGTGTACCGGCCAGGTGACGAAATCAAAGGACGGATTGAGTTTGAGTGTTTAGAAGAGCCAACGCATCCGAAATACATTGAGAAATGGGGCAGACATCTGACAACTATCAAGGTTTACGGGGTTTTCAAGGCGATTGTTCAGTCGAGCTTGAGCGCGCCATGACGTCATTCTATTCGGCAGCAATTTCAAGTTGTGCCAAAGAAACGTTAGGACGACGACGTTCCCGGCGAGTCGAGCGCTTCCCTCACCTTCTTGGCGAGATTATCCACGCTAAACGGCTTCTGGATAAAATGGACGCCTCTGTCCAGGACCCCGTGGTGCACAATGAAATTGTCCGTGTACCCGGACATGTACATGACCTTCATGTCCGGACGGGTGGAGACAATTCGCCTGTGCAGGCTCCTGCCGTCCATGTGAGGAAGCACCACGTCCGTGAGTAACAAGTGAATCGGTCCTTTGTGCGTGTCGCTAATGTGAAGCGCTTCATTCGGGTCCGCCGCCTTGAGCGCCAAGTAGCCAAGCATCCCCAGCACCTCGCCAACGAGGTCCCTCACCACTTCAGCATCCTCAACGATAAGGATTGTCTCGTTGCCGACCGGCCGCGGCTCTTGCGCGACGGTCTGGTCTTCGCGTTCCAAGACCGCGTTGGCCCGCGGGAGGTAGACCTTGAACGTCGTGCCGCGACCTGGTTCGCTGTACACCGCCACGTGCCCGTGGTGCTGTTTGACGATACCGTACACGGTAGATAGTCCGAGCCCCGTGCCGACGCCCTTGGCCTTGGTCGTGAAGAAAGGATCGAATATACGGGCAAGCGTCGCGGAATCCATTCCAATGCCGGTATCGCTCACTGCGACCAGGACGTACGGACCGGCCGTGACTTCGGTGTGCTTGCGAGCGTATTGCTCGTCGAGCACGACATTTGCGGTCTCGATCGACAACTCGCCGCCGTCCGGCATGGCATCGCGCGCGTTTACCACGAGATTCATCAGAATCTGCTCCAACTGTCCCACATCCGCGCGCACGGTTCCGAGATCGCCGGCATACACGGTCGTCAGCTCGATGTCTTCGCCGATTAGGCGGCGCAGCATTTCCTCAAGGCCGCTGATGACTTCGTTGAGGTCGAGCACCCGTACGTCGAGCAACTGCTTGCGACTGAACGCGAGCAATTGCTTGGTAAGCCCGGCTGCACGTTCCGCTGCCCTGACAATTTGGATGAGCTTTTCCTGGTGGCCGCTCTCATGCGGGAGTTGCTGCATGAGCACATTCGCATAGCCCAACACGGCCGTGAGCAGGTTGTTGAAATCGTGAGCGATACCGCCGGCGAGCCTTCCAATGGCCTCCATTTTGGACGCTTGGTGCAGTTTCTCCTGCAAGCGCTTCTGCTCCGTAACATCCCGCATTACCCCTCGGAAACCGGATGGTTTGCCGTCGGGGCTCCGCACGAGCGATACCGACGCGGAGACATCCCGCTTGGCTCCGTCTGGTCTCGAGAAAACGAACTGCAGCGCCTGCTCAGCTCTACCCGTTCTGAAAACGCGGTTGTACGCGCTGAAAACTTCGTTCGCGTTCGCTTCATCCATGAGTTCGCGGTAGCTCGTCCCAAGGAATTCTTCCCGTGTACAACCGACGATCGCGCACAAGTAATCGTTGCAAAAGGTGATATTTCCTTTCAGGTCCGCTTCGTGATACCCATCGGTGATGGCTTCGATGATGCCTCGGTACTTTTCTTCAGATTTCCGGAGTTCCTGTTCGGCCAGTTTCAAGTCGGTAATGTCGGCGAGGACCACAACTCCTGCGATGACCTGTCCATCCGAATTCCGCACCGGCGCGGCGTTCGCCAGCAGCCATCGTTCATCCCCGTTGCCGCGGCGCATCACCACCTCCACATTCCTGGAGGTCTTGCCGTGAAGGACCGCCAGCGCCAGCGGCCTTTCTTCGAGGGTGAACGGTGTTCCGTCAGGGTGGAACGTCTTCCAGCTCTCCAAGGTGCCGGGTGCCATGGAGGCACCGACCGCTTCGCCCGTTTCGGCTCGCAACGCGATTGCGGCGGAATTGGCGATCCGAATTTTCGCGTCCGGCGCGTCGGCTATGATGATGCCGGCCGGCGTCTGCTCGACCGCGGCCAAGAGAAGGGCCTGCGCTGCCGCAAGATTCGCCTCGGTCGTCTTTCTATGGGTGGCGTCATGGGCGACCGTGAAGATCAGCTTTTCTTCAGGCAACGGAAATGAATTCCACGAAAGCCACTTGTAGGATCCGTCTTTGCAGAGGAAGCGGTTTTCAAAGTAGCGGATGGCCGTGCCGGCCAAGAGCGTTTTGCCGGCGTCAAGAGTCGCTGCCAGATCATCGCGGTGGACAAAGTCCAGCCAGGGCCGGCTTAGCAGCTCTTCTTCCGTCCAGCCGAGGATCTTGTGCCATGCGGGATTGATCTGTTTGAAGTATCCGTCGAAGCCGGCCACGCATAGGAGATCCAGCGACAGGTTAAACAGCCGGTCGCGCTCCTCTTCCAATCGCCGGTTGCGCGTTATGTCCAGGTGGGTTCCCGCGGCGCGCAGCGCTCTTCCGTCGGCGTCCCGCTCGAACACCATCCCGCGATCGAGGACCCACCTCCACTCACCGGTTTTGGCCTTGAGCCGGTACTCGGCCTCGTATGAGCGAGTGCGCCCCGTAAAGTGCGCCTCGACCGCGTCGAAAACCCGGTCCGCGTCTTCGGGATGAATGAGCTTTTTCCACGAGTCGATATGAGGGTCGACTTCCGTGGGGCTAAACCCAAGCAGTTCCGGCCATCGTTCGTTAAAAAAAAGCTCACCGGTGGGGATGTTCCAGTCCCAAAGCGCCAGGTCCGCGCCTTTCAAAGCGAGTTCGAGGCGCTGTTCACTCAGGCGCAGAGTTTCTTCCGCGTGAGTACGCTCAGTGATGTCCTCGCAGGTCATCAGGTAATCGCCGCCCGGAAGCATCACGGGCCTGAAGTGGATGATCTTGTCTATGCCGTCTTGACACCGAACGGTGAAGATCCGGGGCTTCGCCTTGCCTGGGCGGGCCTCGCCGAAGTCCTCCCGCCAGCATGCGACTACCTCGTGACGACACGCTGGATCGGGAAATGCCTTTCGGAACCAAGTCTTTCCATCGGGAATGTCGTGCAGGTCGTACCCGAACATTTCCATGAACGCGCGATTCAGGTACTCAAAAGTACCGTCCGCGGCGATGAGACACATTCCGTACGGAGCGTTTTCCGCCAGGGTCTCGAACCGCTGTTGCTCGATGTCCAGGGCCTGTTCGGCGCGAGTGCGCCCCGCTATTTCCCGGCTAAGTTTCTTGTTGGATTTGACGAGAGTTGCGTTACGTCGAGCCGCCCGCTTCTTGAGTTCTGGCCGCGCTCCGTTTCGACGCGGTGGTTCCGTTCCGCTTTTGCTGCGTCTGCTCTCACTCATGAGGTTCCCTCGAAGGCAGACTGCCGGTGGCGAGGATTGAGTGTGGCTGCGCGACTGGATGAGACTACAGTGTGCTGTCAGAGCGGTCAAGTAAAATACGATCCGCGCAATAAACAATCAGAGCGAGCATTCACCGCGAAAGCTCGGTCGCGACTCGCCGAGGATGTCCCGAACCAGCGCCACAAATGTTTCGCCTCGATGGTACTCGTTGCCGAACATCCCGAACGACGCGCAGGCCGGTGAGAGGAGAATTACGTCTCCAGCGCGCGATTGGGAAAGAAGCGCGTCAACAGCGGGAGCCATGGCGTCGAATCGTCCGACAATCTTGTCTGCCGCACCCGCGGCGACCAGTCCTTCAAGAAGCGGGTCGGTCGCTGTCCCCTCGAGAAGAGCGATGCGCTTGCACTGTTGACCAGCGGCTTTTGCGAACGGCGACAGATCAAGATTCTTGTGCGAGCCTCCCGCGATGAGGAGAATACTTCGCCCAGAAAGCGCTTCCAGCGCGGCCAATCCAGCCACCGGCGTAGTGCTGGTGGAGTCGTTTACGAAGGCCACCCCGTCTTTTTCTCCAAGCCACTCGAGCCGGTGTTCGACTCCGTTGAAGCTCTCGACTGCTGTACGGATCACTGTGTCCGGCACGTCCATCATTCGGGCGAGCATCCTCGCGGCCGCGACATTGGCCAAGTTGTGGCGACCGGGCAGGCGGATATTCCAGTAAGACGGTAAATCGTCCACAGAGAAGAATCGTCGGCCCGCGGACGCTTCATCGGCCATTGCAGCGCATTCCGGCTGATCGCCGTTGAACAGGCAGAAATCTCCGTCACGTTGATAGAGATATATGGCTTTCTTGTCCGCGATGTACTCGTCCATACCGGAGTATCGGTTCAAGTGGTCGGGATACACGTTGGTGAAAATTGACGCGTGCGGAGAGATGCGCGCGTCGTGGAATCCCTGAAGCTGCCAACTCGAAAGTTCCAGCACCACGATGTCATGCGGTCCGGCCTGTTCCAGTAGCGGCAGCGTTGAGCAGCCCAACAGATTGCCGGAGAGAAACGCGCGGTTCCCGGCGCTTTGGAGTATTCGGTGAACAAGCACGGTTGTGGTGGTCTTGCCCCGAGTTCCGGTTATTCCCACCACTGTACCGCGAAAATGTTTGCAGAAGAGGGATTCATCCATCTCCACAGGAACGCTGTTCGCTGCCGCAATTCGGAGAAACTCCGATGACCGAGGCACATCCGCGTTGCGGAGAACCATGTCCACATTCATGAAATCCGCGGGATCATGACCTCCGAGCTTGAGGGTGCAGGGCAGGCCTCGCAGCTTTTCTACCGACTCGGCGAGTTCCTGCTCGGTCTTCAAGTCCGTCACTGTAACACGAGCGCCGTTACGGATGAGGAAAAGGGTGTCGCCGAGTCCTCGGCCGAGCAATCCTAGGCCCATGACCGTGATTTTCTTGCCCTCGAAAAGCGCTTTGGCATCGGGCATTGACAGAACCTCCGCTTATCGACCCGCTCCGTGTACCATAGTCCTTCGCCTGAGAGCAACCCGGTTTCTTATTTCAGCGTACCCCTCCGGTTGCGTTCGGGTACTGAATGGTGGCCTAATATCGTAATCCTTCAGTTATTCACGGCGAGGAGCAACAACCTGTCCGAAGTCAGTGAAGGAACACCATCTTCTGAGGGTGGCTTCGACGTTATGCGTCGGAGCGCCGGAGGCGTAAGAGGTCTTGATCGCTCCTCAGGAGACTTTTCTCATGCAAGGAAGAACATAGACCTCTTGTTGCTGCGCAACCCCGACGTGTAACGTCGGGGCTACCCTGCGTTACTTCCACAGATGTGGAACATTCTGTTCGGGGCCCGCCCAGAGATTGTTCGGCCCGCTGGAAAAGAGGCCTCAACGATAAGGGTTCCGGAACCGTCCAGCGTAACTGAATCCTTACCTAATATCCAACAATCCATTGACAGTCGCGGCCAACTAAGCTAAACAAATCAGGACGTTCCGTGCAATCCGAGGTCAAGATGAAATTGGGCAGACTCGCCATGTGCGTCCTCGTGGCCGTGCTCGTCATTGGTGGCTGCGCCGGCAAGGCCACGCGAACCGGGTGCGCGACGCCCACGTGGGTTGGGTGCGACGGGCGGATGAAGCTCTCATATGCCGATGGCAAAGCCGCGGTCAAGCAACTCGACCCTGACTCCCTCCCGAAAGCCGCAAAGATTGCCGCTCAGAATCTTTTCGCACCCTCGCGGTACGTTGAGACCACTCAGGGCGCCACGCTCACCTTTCCCACCGGAGACACGGTCGTCTACTATGACAAGGATTGCCCCTGACAGCCTCGATCGACAGACACCTTGAATCTTTTCCCGGCAAAGAACATCTTATTGAGTAGAACCGAGGAGGAATTCTTCATCATGCCCATTTATGAGTACAGTTGCAGCAAGTGCGGTGAGTTCGAGAAACTCGTGTTTGGTGATCAGGAAGTCGTGTGTCCCCAGTGTGGCGGAAACGTCAAGCGCGTCATGTCCGCGTGCAGCTTTAAGAGCGCAGCAGGCGACTTCAAGTCGTCGGGCGGCGGCGGATCGTCGTGCAGCGGATGTACGTCCACATCGTGTGCTACGTGCCATTAGTATGAAGCCGGGAAATTGCTGAAAGGAGATGCCGCGATGGCTACCAACGGAAGTCCTCAACTAAGACTGCAGCAGCAGATCGATTGCTTTCTGGAAGTGAAAGCGCGGCCAGCGCTCGAACAATGGGAACGTGTGGGCTGGACCGAGGAAGCGGGAACCGATGGGGATGAAGCGCCCCTCAAATACCTCGCTCTTGTGTTCCTCGACGCCATCGAAGAGAGGGCGGTACGCTTCTCCATTGAAAAAGACCACGGGGTGAGAGTCTTCGCAGATTCGACCTACGATCTGCCCAAGGCGCCGCCGATGTTCATCTCGCGAGGTCTGGAAATCCTGCGTGAAATTACCGGCCTCGAAGTGCCGAAAGGTCAGGCGACGCTCTCGCTGGGCGTCAGGAACGACACCCTCGACCTGATCGTTCAAAAAGAGGGCGGAATTCACATGATCAACATCCCTGGGATCGCGGAGCTTGCCCACTGATCCGCGGACCGGACATATCGGTTCTCGAAAGTAATCACGGATTTGACTTCTGGGTGCTTCTGCTGGCTTGTCCAGCAGTGCAATCCCATTCTGTGAAAACTTCCGAGAATCCCGACAGATACCGGCTAACCTTTCCTTCATAGACCGCGGGCGTCTTACAGTGCGTGGTAGGGGCGGGTCTGAGACCCGCCCCACTGTTCTGAAATAGTGGGGGCCGGCCTCCGCGCCGGTCCTGTAATAATGGCCGGCAGAGACGCCGGCCCCACTGATCATCCGAGGTCCATCAAACAGCATTTGTCACCGAATTCATGAAATGGCACACTTAGCGCTTGTTCCCCGTTTCTGTCCTTTCACAACCGCCCTCTTTTTCAAGGTCCTTTGCCTCATCCCACAGTCGGTCCATTTCGGCGAGGGTCGTGTCCTCAATGGACTTGCCCGAAGCCGCAAGCGCCCGCTCAATGTAACGGAAGCGGCGCTCGAATTTGTCCGATGTTTCGTTGAGCGCGGATTCACCGTCGATTTCGAGGTGCCGGGCAACATTGGCCACAACGAAGAAGAGGTCGCCGACCTCCTCGCGCATTTCGCGTCGAGATCCTGACGAAACAGAAGCCTTGAGTTCCTGAAGCTCTTCGTCGACCTTTGCGAGCACATCGCCGGGGCCGGTCCAGTCGAATCCAATCCGTGCCGCACGTCTTGCGAGCTTTTGTGCCCTTTTGACCGCGGGCAGGCTCCGCGGAATTCCATCCAGGAGGGAATCGCGTCGGCGAATGTTCTCTTCGGCCGCCTTAATTTTCGCCCAGTTGTCAACCACCTCTTCAGGATTATTCGCCACCGCATCACCAAAGACGTGCGGATGTCGGCGCGTCATCTTTTCAACGACGCCGTCGATCACTCGGTCCAGCGTAGCGCCCCCCTGTTGCTGAAACATATAGGCCACAAAGACCACAAGAAACAGCAGGTCTCCCATTTCATCCGCGATCGCTTCCGCGTCATTGTCGTTCAATGCTTGGACCAGTTCGTGGTATTCCTCCAGGATGTAATGATGGAACAACAAGGGAGTCTGCTTCCGATCCCACGGGCAGCCGTTCTCGGAGCGGAGTGTTTCGATAAGCTCAATGAGCCGGGCCAATGCTCGGGCAGGGTTCGTTGGCGATTCGGGTACTGACATGGAAATCTTTCTCCTGATGGTATGAGACAGCGAGTCTAATCATTTGCTCTCTTCGGTTCAACAGTATTGATTTGATTCCTTTCCTTCAGGGGTGGTATTATCTTATCTGAGAGAAACGGCCTGCGGGGTGTGCGCGAGATAAGACCGAGGGAAGTGCGGTTGTGTGCTCGGCCCTCGGTGTCCCCCGTCTATGACATCGGCCGGAAACGTTTTCCCGGTGTTGAGGAGCGCCCGGAGCCTCCTTGAAAGCTAACCAGACGGAGCAAGGCGAAAGAGTTCCTCGCCGCGTCAGTTTTGACAATATAGGTGCCTTTCAAGCGCTGGTTGGCGAATTAAGCAAGAATATCAAATACATCGAAAAAGTCCTCCACGTCGAGATCGCTATCAGGGGCAACTCGGTCGCCATCTTCGGTGAATCACCTGGCGACGAGATCGCTGAACGGCTGCTCAAACAACTCTATCCCCTCGTTCGTGACGGGTACCCCATCCAGCCCGCGGATATCGACCAAGGGGTGCGCGTTCTCAGCTCCAGCCCCGAAGCGAAACTCAGAGACTTGCTCAGAGACCAAGTATTCACCTCCCCAGGGAAGAGACCGGTCACGCCGAAGAGCCTGATACAGAAAGAATACGTGCAGGCGATTCGGGCGCATGACATTGTTTTCGGGATCGGCCCTGCGGGAACCGGCAAGACCTACCTCGCCATGGCAATGGCCGTTGCGTCGATCTTTCGCAAAGAATTGAGACGGATCATACTTACGAGACCCGCGGTGGAAGCCGGTGAACGGCTCGGCTTCCTGCCGGGCGATTTGTACGAGAAAGTGAACCCGTACCTGAGGCCACTGTATGACGCGCTCCACGACATGATCGACTTTGAAAAGGCTCAACGTATGATTGAGCGAGGCGACATCGAGGTGGCGCCGCTGGCATTCATGCGAGGTCGTACGCTGAATGATTCGTTCGTTATCCTGGACGAAGCTCAGAATACAACCTCCGAACAAATGAAAATGTTCTTGACAAGATTGGGGTACTCGTCCAAGGCGGTGATTACCGGGGACGTTACCCAGATTGACTTGCCCAACGGCACCCGGTCCGGACTCGTAGAAGCCCGGGAGATCCTTCAAGGCATCGAAGGGATAGAATTCGTGAATTTTTCCGATCAAGACGTTGTCCGGCACCCGCTTGTGCAGGACATTATCAAAGCGTACGAAAAGAAGACCGACACCGGCATGGGACGAGGTCGGAGATAAGCATATATGCCCGAAACCAAGGACAAAACCAGGAACTCCGAACAAAGGAAGGTCCCTCTGACGCTTCATACGGCAGCCACATCGGTCCGCAAACGTCTCGAGACCGCGCTGGCCGGCCGATTCGCCGTTCTGAGAGAGTCGAAATGGCAGCGGTGGGCGGTTATTACTTTGACGTCACTTGTTGCAGCGTCAATGATGGCGCCCACCTCCTTTCACGTTTATAATCTCGCTGTCGGCGAACCGGCCAAGGAAACCATCGTATCCCCCATCAGCTTTAAGGCCAACGACGAGGCAGCGACCAACAAGAATCGCGACGAAGCGCTCAAATCGGTTTTACCGGTTTACGACTTCGACGACGTGATGGCCCGAGACGTGGAAACCCGAATAATCTCGGCATTCACGTTCATGAACGAATACCTGGCTCGCGAGGCAGCGGCCCGCGAAGCCAGGCGAGAACAGCCTCCAGAGACCGCCGAACCTGCCGACAAGACTCAGCCGCAACCCAAGCTTTTCCGCGCGCTGGACGACAATGAACTCCGTACACGATTCGAAAACCTCATAGGCGCATCAGTATCGAGTTCCGCGTTCACAATTCTCAAGGCGAACGGATTCAATCCGCGCATTCCGCGTGATCTTGCATCGCTGGTCGTTCCCGTGTTGATCAAAGGTGTGGTCCTCAGCCGTGAGCTGGTTATGCGTGACGGCAAGAAGGGGATCCACCTGTGGCTGAAATCGCAGCAAAAGCTGGAGTTGCTCAAAGATCCCTCCACGCTCTTCGACCTCAAGGAGGCAACCAACTTCATCAACGTCGAAGACAAGGGTTCGACGGTCGATCCCGCCTTGTCCAAGGCCGTCCGGCGCCTCGCCATGGATCTCATCAACGTCAATATCACCTACAATCGCGAGCAGAGCGCGGCGCGGCGCAAGGCAGCACTGGATTCGGTGAAGGACGTCTTTTTCGAGATAACCAAAGGCGAGACGATCATCAAGAAAGGCGAACCGGTCAACGAGGGGCACCTGAAGAAGCTCGCCGGCCTTGCCAACGCCAATCCGCCGTATCGGCGATACATGATCCTTGCCGGATTCGCGCTCACGCTGATACTCCTGTTACAGCTCTCATTCTTCCACATCGAGAAGCATTCGGAGCGCTCGCGGAACGCCAACGCGGATCTGTTCATTTTTTGTGTGTTGCTCGTCGGCTCAGTCGCGCTTGCGCGCTTCTTTGCGGCATTGCCTCCCTTTGCCATGTCTGCCGCCTCCGGCGCGGGCGAAGCGGTCACCGCGCGGTCGATTCTTTACGCAGCGCCAATGGCGACCGGACCGATGCTGATCGCGCAGATGGTAAACGGCTGGACAGCGTTCATTTTTGCGGTGCTCAGCGCAGTTACTGGAACTCTCGCCGTGGAGGGCGAGCTCTACCTCTTCTGTTACTACCTCCTTTCGGGCATCGTCGGGATTCAGGGCATGGGCCGCATCATGGACCGGACGTCAGTGGTTCGCGCAGGACTATTGACGGGTCTGGTCAACGTATGCTCCGTGGTGGCGATCAAGATGGCACTAGCGCAGCTGGCAGGGAAAGAAGATCTCATGGTGATCGGCTTCGCATTCGGCGGCGGATTCTTGTCAGGGCTGCTTGTGCTTGGCCTTGCACCGCTGCTGGAGCCGCTGGGCTACACCACCAACGTCCGCTTGCTGGAACTCGCGAATCTCAACCATTCACTGCTCAAGAAAATGTCCCTTGAGGCGCCGGGCACCTATCATCATTCGATTATGGTGGGTAATCTTGCGGAGGCTGCGGCTGAACAGATCGGAGCAAATCCGCTTCTGGCACGAGTCGGCGCGTACTATCACGATATCGGGAAGGTCGGCAAGAAGTCTATGCCGTCCTACTTCATCGAAAACCAGCAGCGAGGCATCAATCCTCACGACAAGCTGGAACCGAGCATGAGCGCGCTCATTCTCGTGTCGCACGTCAAGCACGGCGTGGAGCTTGCCAGGGAGCACCGCCTCGGGTGGCCCATTATCGACATAATCCAGCAGCACCACGGGTCGAACCTGATTCGCTACTTCTACAGCAAGGCCCTCGAACGCGTCGACAAGGACCATTCGGTAAGTGAAGACAAGTACCGATACCCTGGCCCGCGACCGCAGACAAAGGAAGCAGCGCTCGTCATGATGGCCGATGTGGTGGAAGCAGCCTGCCGCACGTTAAACGATCCCACCCCGTCAAGGATTCAGAAACGCGTCCAGAGTCTTATCATGGGGATGTTCAGCGAAGGGCAACTCGACCAATCCACTCTCACCCTCAAGGACCTTCACTCCGTGACCCGGTCGTTTGTCCGTGCTCTGCAGGGGATCCTCCACTCGAGGGTGGAATATCCGGACGATGCAAAAGTCAAGGAAAGGCAGAATGGAGATACTTCTGGACAACCGACAGAGCGCGATCGCAATAGAATCCAGCGCGCTGACGAAGATAACGGAGCGGTTATTAGAAGGCTTGGGATGTAGTGCGTCCACCGTGCTATCGATTTCGGTGGTGAACGCGGAGGAAATGGCTCAGCTGAACATGACCTACCGGGGGAAGCAGGGCCCCACCAACGTGCTGTCTTTCTCGCAGCATGAAGGGGAAGAAGGCTCCCCTAACAGGGATCTGCTCGGGGACGTAGTAATCTGCGCGGACGTAGCCGCAGCGGACGCACAGAGTCTTGGTTACACCAACGCAGAGATGGTTGTGTACCTGCTCATCCACGGCGTCCTTCACCTCCTCGGCCACGAACACGACAAGCCCGAAGACGCGGAGGCGATGAAGAGCCGCGTGGACGAACTCTTCGAGGAACTCCTACCCCTCGTCGCCTGAAACCTTGTCGAACCGTCGCATCAGGACGTTGTCCCGATCCTGGGGAGATTCAGGCTGGCACGGCCATTCCGGCCATTTCAGGGTTTTTCTCCCCATAGCCACCTCGACCAACTCCGAACCGAGCTTCCACCCAACGGCCACAGCAAATCCGGCCGCGGCCCACCCGACCAGCCTCAGTGCTGGAAGCAGCAATGGCGGCGCCATGTTTCTCCTCCTTTCATGACGAGGGGACGAACTCGGCGTGAGGCTGCATCATACTAATGCGCAATCAAATAGGCGACAATCTCGGACATGCACTGGTGGGACAGGCATCTTGCCTGTCACGTTCGGACAGGCAAGATGCCTGTCCCACCAAAACAAGGATGTCACTTGCTTGAAAGCGCATCGGTATCAACCGGTTCCACCCTCGAGGCAAGTCTTAGTGAATTCGTCAGTTATTTTAACCGGGTACTTCCCGGTAAAGCACGCGGCGCAAAACTCTTTCGACGGATACGGCATGGCCTTGAACATACCTTCGAGGCTGAGATAGCCCAGTGAATCTGCGCCGATAAACTCACAGATTTCCTCCACTGAGCTTGTGCAGGCGATAAGCTCACCTCGACTCGAGAAATCGATCCCATAGTAGCAAGGATACTTGATCGGAGGACAGCTGATCCGCATATGGATTTCGCGAGCGCCTGCATCTCGCAGTGTACGCGTCCGCAACCTGCTGGTGGTTCCCCGGACGATGGAGTCATCCACTACCACGACGCTCTTTCCTTCCAGAATCTCACGCACAGGATTGAGCTTCAACTTGACCCCAAGATCCCGCACTTGAGGAGACGGCTGAATAAACGTTCTGCCCACGTAGTGGTTACGAATTACGCCGTACTCGTACGGCAAACCGCTCCCTTGCGAAAAACCGAGCGCGGCGTAGTTTCCCGAAGCGGGCATCGGGACCACCATGTCCGCTCCTTCTGCGGGGTTTTCGAGAGCGGCCTGGAGCCCCAATTCCTTGCGCACTTTGTACACACCGTGACCGAAAATAGCGGAGTCCGGTCGCGCAAAATAAATGTACTCGAAGATGCACATGGCCCGATGCGGTTTTCTCGGCCCTTGTATCGACTGGAGCCCGTGTTCGTTCGCGATGACGATCTCGCCCGGTTCCACATCCCGGATGTAATCCGCCTCGATAATGTCCAGCGCGCATGTCTCGGATGCAAACACGAGAGCATCGCCTTTTCTGCCAATGCAAAGCGGCCGGAAACCGAACGGGTCCCGCGCAGCGAGGATACCCTCGGGCGTGAGCATCACCACTGACCAGGAGCCCTTTAGCTCTTCGAAAACCCGGACCAGCCGCTCTGGCAGATTGCCTTTCTTGTGAAGCATGAGGTGAGCGATCAGCTCCGAGTCGGTGGTAGTCTGGAAGATAGCGCCCTTGGCTTCGAGGCTGCGCCGCAGGCTTGCCACGTTGACGATGTTGCCGTTGTGACCGAGCGCGAAAATTCGGTCTATCTGCTCGACGAGGAACGGTTGCGCGTTGCGGAGCATCGAGCTGCCCGTGGTGGAATAGCGCACATGACCGATCCCCATCTTTCCTTTAAGACCGTGGACGATTTCCGGCTTGAAGACATCCGAAATCAGCCCCATCCCTTTGTGGGACTGGACGGAGGTCCCGTCGCTGACCACGATGCCCGCGGATTCCTGGCCTCGGTGCTGGAGTGCGTACAGTCCGAGGTAAATGAGCGCAGCTGGGTCTTCTGCGCCGTAAATACCGAAAATACCGCAATATTCCTTCTTGGACGGGGGATTGAACATCCCGTATGCTCCTCTGTCACCAACGAGTCTTGCGGAGAGAGTGTCGGGGAAACTGCGCTGCCATACCGCGCCCACTCGCGATCTCAACTCCGTACAAAACACTTTGAAAATGACCATGGTGTGACGCGCGCGCGGCGCACGCGGCATTGCTGGAGAAACTCTCGCCCCGACCGCGGAGAGAGCCGCCGTGGAAGAACTTGATCGATTGGGTCGCTATGGCCGAGAGTCGCCACACATAAAGCGTAGCGCACGCAAGCCCGCTCGTCAAGGATAGGCGCCCCAGCCGGACCTATGAAATAGCTTGCGTGGGACAATAATGCCGCTGTGTCATTGTGTACAATCTTCTTGACTCCACTCCCGAAGATTCGCTAAGCTTCTTGACATCCAAACCGAAGTTCAGCCGTGTCTGTCCCATTGCAGTTCTGCGACTGACCGATCCCCCAGGAGCATCACATGCGCATCACCACCACGAGCCGTTACGGCGTACGCGCAGTATTCGACGTAGCCTACCACGGTGCAGGAAAGCCTATTCAGATCAAGGACGTGGCCAAGAGACAAAAGATATCCCAGCGTTATTTGGAACAAATCTTCAACAAACTCCTCAAGAAGAAGATCCTCATCAGCAAGCGCGGGCCCCACGGAGGCTACCTCCTTGCGCGCGAGGCTTCCAACATCACGGTGAGAGATATTGTCGAGGCGGCCCAAGGGCCGATCGTGCCAGTGCAGTGTTTGGTGGCCGACGAATCATTGATAAAGGATCAGGAACGTTATTCCACTTGTGTCACGCGGACGGTGTGGGCGCAAACCCAGAAAATCATTGAAGACTATTTCGGATCGGTGACGATCGCGGACTTGTGTGCTCTTGCGCGGCAAAAAGGCCTCGCCCGCGAGGTCGAACAGTCGTACATGTATGTGATATAACTCGGAGTTGCCAAGATAGCTATTCGCGAGCGCGGCAAACCTGTCGACCTGATACCTCCGCGGCGCCTCACCGCGAAAGCGCCGGAAGACGTTGGGGAACCCGCGCGCTACGCTCCTGGCACACAATCGCGCTGTGCTAAATCCGCGTGATTCTCACTGGCGTATCGCCATTCCCTGAACTGCCTCCGATGGGGTCTGTCACGCAAACGTTCCGGATGACGGCGTCCTCGAGCATGACGGGGTTCGGAGTCAATCCGCGTGAACGCGTGGGATTGCCTTTGACCACCTTTCGATCTACCACCATATCCCGAGAGCCCGAAGCCCAGTGGCCGAAGTGCCAAGAAACTGCAACAACGCCGGGCCTGATGCCTTCCAGGACCCTAACCTTGCCCTCGACGCGCCGGATCTCACCATTTCCGAGATCGTAGGTCCCATCCGGGTTCGTGGGAGAAGCAAGTCTCACTCTGTCACCAGTACGGAGCCCCAATTTCTCGGCATCAAGGCGGTTCATCAGGACAGCGTTCTCGGGCAGCAGTTCATTTAACCAGAGGTTGCTCGGCGTAGTGCGGGTCTGTGTGCCAAAGATTTCCTTATACGTTATGAGGTGGAATGGATAGTCGCTTCTTGGCGCGACCGGTTGGCCGTTCGCGAACGTTATACCCTCGATAACCGGCAGGCCGTCGAAGTGTTTTCCGGATAGGGAATTCCTGCCTTGGGCGACTTTTTCGACGAACACTTGGAAGATTCCATGCCAAGGATGGCTCTGGGTCCGACCTTTATACATCTTGTCGGAATCTTCACAGCGCCCTCCGCGGTTGAGGACATACACCACATGCGGCCAATGATCGGCTCCTGCGGCGTTCTTCCAACGCTCCTCGTCGAATACGCTCTTGGGAAGATGGCGGCGAGCCCTGCGGAAGAGTTCCAGTTCTTTGGCGTCAGCGGCCGGAACCCAGTCGCCTTTTCTGTCGCCCATCGCGATGTTGGCCACACATTTGAGAAACCAGTCGTCCTGATGATTGAAATGCATGCCCGGGCCCAAAGCGTCCTTACCGAAACCGGGCAATTCCAGCAGTTTTGCGGCGGCGATGAGAAATGCCTCCATATTGATCGGCATCTCGACACCATCGACTTGGGTCGTCTCCACGAGCGGCCCCACAACCGGCTGACGAATGGGGCTGACTTGCGCAAGCATCGACGGCGGCGCATGGGGTGTGCCCCAACGCTCATAGAATGTTGTGTCCGGGAAGATGTAATCAGCATACATGCTGGTCTCGCCGACAAGAATGTCACAGGCGACAAAAAGAGGGATCTTCGCCGGGTCTTTCAAAATCGATATTTGCCTGTGTCCTGCAGGACAAGACATGACCGGCGTTCCCATGTGCAGGAATAGGATCTTGATAGGATAAGGGTACCCCTCGTCGGCCGAAGGGATCACCTCTTGATAGAGATTGGCGGAAAAGGGATACCAAGGCCGCTTGGCCGGATAGCCGGCAAAAAGCGTGCTCTCTTCAAATTTGATCTTTTCCCGGGTACTCATTGTCCCGAAGGCCGCTAACTTGCTCGGATGCATCTTCTTGAAATCATAAGGGTTGCCTGGAGTCCCACCAAACTCGTGCCAGCGCCCCCCTCCCTGGGCCAATCCTCCTTTCCAGCCGGAATTGCCTATGAGGATATTGAGCATCATGATCGCCTGGCAGCTGTAATAGCCGTTTGTATGTTGAGACGGCCCGGCGAAGAACTCGGCCACTGCTTGCTTGTCGTAGGAGGTGAACTCACGAGCCATCTCGACAATGGTCTGCTCGGAGACCCCACAAATCTCGGCATATTGAGCCAAGGTCAACTCTCGGGATCGATCCCGCAACAGAGCGAACGCGGTCTTGGCCTCAATGGCCTCCTTTTTGAGGACGGCTTCGAGGTCTCCTTCGACCGCACGTTCATTGTCGTTCGGATCGACGGCCAAGAGATCCCCGTTCCGTGACACCACAAATTCAAGCCTCGTCCCTTTGCCTACCTCGTCGGCTCGCAGGTATCGAGCTGGACGCCCATCGACGATCTTGACGAGATACGCGGCCGTGCTCCATGCAGTTTCCCGGTCAGCCTTGGCCGCGGCGGCATTGGCGTTTTCCAAGTACTGCCGATCGACACGGTTGTTGTCGATGATCCACCTGATCATTCCCATAGCAAAAGCGCCGTCAGTGCCCGGTTTGATCGGTATCCACCAACGGGCTTTGCCCGCGGAACGCGATAAACGCGGATCGATGACGGCAATCTTCAATCCATTGTTTACAACATTCTCTGAAATAAGCTGACCGAGGAGCGGCGGTCCGAAGTTCGCTTCCGAAAAGCCGGTGCCAAAGAAGATCAGGAACCGAGCCCCGCCGGCATCGGGTTTCCAGTGTGTCTTTCCACCAACCCATTTGCCGTCCTGCCACTGGTCTGTCATGAGTTGGGAAGCCATGTGATGACTTCCTTCGCCGATCGTGGTGTGCTTGATGGTGTTCACCGAACCGAACGATTCGTTGGTGAACCATTTCATAAGTTCATCGCGGCCGTATTGAATTCGTCCGGCCAGGAAGACAAACTGATTATTCTTCGGTCCGAGGTCCGGATGGTCAGAGTCGATCAACACACCTAAGTTCGCAGCATGCTTGATCTTGAACTCGTCAACCGTCATCGTCTTTTTTCTAATCTTCCCGACGTCCTCGGCCATTGCCTTGGCCACGGAACGGTCCCGGAGAGCGTAGACTTCCTTGAACCCCTGCACGTGGCCCTCTCCGAAGAGGTCTCCTCCTTCAACGATTTCTTTGACCGCAGCGTTGAACTCGATGGTTATCCACTCTCCGCCGCCTCGTGGTGTGCCGGGCTTGCGTTTTAGTACCTTGCGAATGCGATATGGATCGTAAAGTGTGTCTATTCCGGCTTGCCCCTTGGGGCATATCTTTCCTTCCACCGGCGCCGCTTGCTCCGGAGAACTGGCGTAGGGCACGTTGGGCAGGCGGTTCTGGGGCATCAGAGGGTTGCCGTCTACTTTGACGAGCACTCCGTCTGCCACCTTGCACTTGATGGCGCATGAATTCTGGCACTGTAAGCACGAGGAGTAAATGATGCGGTCCGGATCGTTGTAATGGTAATCGTGCGCGCCTTGGTCCAGTTCGGCCATCCTCTGCGCGTGGGCCAAACAGCCGAAAACGGGAGAAACCATTGTCGACAATAGGCCGCAGCCGCCGAGGAAGGCTGCCGAACGGAGGAAATTTCGCCGATGAATAGGTTTATTGCGCGAGAGATTGAACTTCTCTGAGCCGAGCTTCATGACTGAGCATCTCCTTCCGTCGCGGACCCGTGCGACGCGACTTCCAGCGGCAAGTATTTCCCGGCCAGCAACATGATCCACATCCCGATTGCCACCACTCCGACAAAAACCATGAGATCCATGACGGAGGGACTATATCCATAGGCATAGCGAAAGTGATCGTAAGCCCCGAGCGACTCCGGAAAAAGCGGGGTAATCTGTGGGGGAATCACCAAGGTGAAGCGGGCAGCGAGCATGGCGATTACGACGCTCAAGCCCAAGAATCCCAGCCAACCGTTACGGTTTCTCGTCTGTGGCAGCACCACTATTGCGATTGGAACGACTATCCCAAGCCCGACTTCGACAATCCAAAAGAGCCACCAATAGGGACCGAACAGTACCAACCCTTCGGTAGCGGACGGCAGCGGGATAGCGCTGTACGCAGTTGTGAGGCTGTCTGCAAACATGATGAGAGCATCGATTAAGAGTACCGCGATCGTTAGATGAGCGAGGGAGCGTACGAGCGGGAGTTTGCGTTCGTCCGGTAATCGTGAAAATGCCGCGGTAAGAAAGGTCAAGAGCGCACCACCTGATGTGAGCGCCGAAACAATGAACAGAATCGGAAACAGTCCTCCTAACCAACTGGGACGAGCCTTGGCCACAGCGAAGATGGTCCCGACGCCGCCGTGGACAATGATTGCCGCAGGTATCCCCAGTATTCCCAAGACCATGAGCCATTTCTTGTCGCGCTGAAGGCTTTCCGGATCCAAGCGACGACTCCCCAACGAGAGGGTGCGGTACAACCAGGCCGGCCGGTCTCCGGATTGGATCTTCTCAATAATCCTTGGACGTAGCGCGAAGTAGATTTCCACTACGAGGATCGCAATGTACACGTTGTAGAATAACCCCATGTAGGCCATCACGGAGGTTGGATTGAAATGGAGCAACACCATGTACATCCGCTCGGGATGTCCCGCGTCCAAAACGATGAGGATCCCTCCCAGAATGAGGCACCCCAACGCCTGGACGAGAGAAGCAGGCCCCGCCTCCTCCAGCCGCTTAACCCCAAAGACGTAAATTAGGGTGGAGATAAGGAAAGATCCGGCCGAAAGTCCGAGAAAGAAAATGTATCCCGACACCCATATTCCCCAGGTGACATGCTGGGTAGTACCCTCGTGGATAGGACCGGAAATGAACTTGTCGGCCATGAACCAAAGACCTGCCGCAGTGGCAACGATGAGCAAGATGTAGCCGATCGATCGACTTGCCGAGCTTGCTAAGATGCTCTTGTCTTTCATGATTGCCGCCCCTTAGATAAGGTAGTAAACAGCAGGATTGTTTCCCAGTTCTTCTCTCAGCCGAATACAGTTGTGAGCCGACAGGAGGGTCCTCAGCTTTTCCCCGTGCACCCAGCAGCGGCCATCCGGGTCGTTCAGATTTCCGAAGTGGATGGCATTGCCAATGCACGTGACCGCGCACGCCGGAGCCAGGTTCTTCTTTACCCGATGCACGCAGAACGTACACTTCCGTACGTTACCTACAGGGGATTGCCTTGGCTTTCGTTTCCGGTTCTGTCCATACTCAGGCGAAGGCTGCATCTCGAACGGAGTGCGCTGCTGGTGGTAATCGTGACCGTAATCGAACGCGCGCACACCGTAGGGACAGGCCGAGATGCAATACCGGCACCCTATGCAGCGATCATAATCGATGGCTACGATCCCGTCCTCTCGGATGTGCGTGGCCTTCGTGGGGCAGACCTTGGTGCAGGATGGCGTGGAGCATTGCATGCACGGCCTGAAGATAAACCGACGGCGCACATCAGGGTAAGTACCGATCTCCTGCTCCTTCACGATATTGTAGGCCACCCCGGGCGGGGTGTGATTCTCGGCCTTGCAGGCCACGGCACACGCCTTGCATCCCACACACTTTCTCACGTCGACGACCATGCCGTAGCGAATCTTCCCATTCGATTCCGAAGGTGATTCTGCGGCCAAACCGCCGGCCGCGGCCGCTACAGCCCCTGCTGCGGCAAGTGCGCCGGCACGGAGAAAATGGCGTCTGTCCGTCAGCGGTTTATCCTTCTTCATTATCGCACCCCCGCAACTTCTTCTCGGAAGCTCGACTACAGACGACACTGCGTCTTTTTTATATTACGAAATTACTGGACTACTCGCAACCTGTTTTTGACTGAATTACTCAAGATCTTGCGAGTGCGCAAAATTAGTGCAGAAAGCGCTCGAAATCGCATTCGAACATTGTGGCGCCTCTGGCATGGCAGCCCCCCCGCCTTGAAGGTCGAAAGATACTTGCGAACGGTTTCCCTAGGTCTTTTCGACCTCTTCCGGGAAAATCCGTTCCGATGGCAGGTGCGCTTCGGTCTCCAAGGGCTCCCTGTGACGGCTTGCGCCGAGACCTGCGGGGAAGTGCGCGCGGATGCGTTCCACGTCGCTCCTGGATATCCCCCGCACACTGCCGATTTCTTCGTCGCTCGCGGCGAGCAGCGCGTCGAGGCTACCGAACGCCTTGAGCAGGGTCGATCGCTTCTTCGGTCCAATTCCAGGCACATCGTCGAGCGCGGATCGGATTACGGTCTTCGCGCGGCGTCGCGTATGGAACGCGTGCACGAAGCGATGGGCTTCGTCTCTGATGCGCATGAGAAGCATGAGCGCGGGATCGCCTCGAAGGAACGGCACGGGATTCTTTCGATTGGGAAGGTAGATCTTGTCGAGTTCTCCTTCCTGACGGCCTTTGGCGATGGCGGCCGCAGCCGGGTGAGAGTCGCCCAGTTGTTCTTTGAGCGCGGTAACTGCGGCGGCAAGCTGGGATTTCCCGCCGTCCACAAGGATGAGGTCCGGCAGTGGATCTTCTTCTCGGCGCCCAGCGCGACGGCTCACGGCCTGGTGTATCATTCCCGGATCGTCCTGGTCTGCAAATCCTTCCATTTTGAATTTTCGGTACACTGACTTGTCCGGTCTTCCATCTCGGAATGCCACTTTCACTGCAACGGGCTCGGCTCCTGCCACGTTGGAAATGTCGTAGCCCTCGATCAGATGAGGGGGGCCGGAGAGTCTGAGCTTGGCGCCGACGCGTTCGAGCGGGCTGCCGTCGAGGTCGTGGCTCGTCTCGTGGAGCAGCCTATTGAGGGCGTTCTTGAGGGTGAGCTTCATCAGGCGCGCGCCTTGGCCGCGTTCGGGCACCCTCACAGTGACCTTGTTCCCGCGGATCTCCGAGAGCCAGCTTTCGATCGGATCGGGCTGCTCGACCGCGTGCGAAATCAGCACCTCTTTGGGAACGAAGCCTCCTGAACCATAGTACTGCTTGATGGACGAAGCGAGGACTTCAGACTCATCGAGTGCCCGATTTCGCACAATGAAGGAGTCTTCGGACAGGAGCTTACCTTGTCGGAATGAGAGAACCTGCACCACGAAGAAATCCGCTCGATCGCTCGCAACCGCGAAGCAATCGAGGTCCTTGAGATGAAAGAACGAGACGTTCTGGACTTCGAGGGTGCGAGTGACTGCTGCGAGCAGGTCTCGGATGCGTGCGGCTTCTTCAAAACGAAGATCGGCGGCAGCGCGCTCCATCTCGTACCGAAGGCTTTGGACCAGGTCTTCGTTTCTCCCCTCGAGGAGAAGCGTGGCAGCATCTACCATGCGGCCGTATTCGTCGCGGTCGACCTTTCCTGCGCACGGGCAAAGACACCGCTTCATCTGGCAATTGAGGCAGGGCCGCGTGCATGTCGCAAACTGCCGTTCCGTGCACTGGCGCAGCGGAAACAACCTCTGGATGAACTTCAGGGTGATGCGCGCGTCGCGAGCTGAAGAGTACGGTCCGAAGTAGCGTTCGCCGTCCGGTTTGATCTTCTGTGTCCTTACAAGCGTGAGCCGCGGGAATGGGTGCGAGACGTTGAGGCGGATAGAGAAGAAGGACTTGTCGTCCCTCAGATTGACGTTATAACGCGGCCGGTGCTGCTTGATGAGGTTGTTTTCGAGAATGAGGGCTTCCTTTTCCGTCTCAGTTAGGATGGTGCGGATCGCCTCGACCTTTTCCATGAGGTACTGGATACGCGGCCTGTCGTCGCCGCCCTTGACGAAGTAGCTCCGGACGCGATTTCTGAGGTTCCCGGCCTTGCCCACGTAGAGAACCTGGTCGTGAGCGTCGACCATGAGATAGACCCCTGGACTCTGGGGTAAATTCTTGAGAGAATTGGAATCAACGGGCATGGTATCGGTGGTCCTCTCGGTAAAGTTTCGGGCTCCAGCGACAGGTTATTAGTGGTCTTGCCTTGCGCGACAGACTGTCGCAAAGCCCTACCGGCGACCGTCGGTCTGCGCGATCGTGCGCGCAGCCCGGTGAGTGTAAGTCGCGTCGGCAAAAGAATAACTTGATCGCCCTGCCTCCGATCTGCTATGTGTTAACGTTATTCTTTATTCGAGATTCACGCGCGTCAAGAGTCTACCCGCTTCCCGACAGAGTCGGCTCCACGGTTGGCTCGTGAGTCGGGAACGCTTGATGGGTCAGGAGGAAGACCGCCCATGAAAAAAAACGAAGATCGAAAAGTAGCGGAAAATATCTTTTTGGGAGAACGAGGCCGCATTACCAACAAGGAACTTGCCAAGAAGCTACGCGTTCACCCCGCGACGGTCGCCCGATGGAAGAAACTCGACGAATGGGACATGAAGCTCGTCCAAGCGGTCACCACGCCCGAACCGCTTTCGGATGAGTCCGACGACTTCTACGGGAGGGACTTGCACCACATCAGGCTCCTTAACGACCGAATAGACTCGTATCTTCGCAGGCAGGAGCTTCTCCCAACGGAGATCCGCGAACTAGCGGAGGCCAAGCTCCACTTGATGAGCTGCATCGAGATCGTCCACGGCCATTCCCATTACCCATCCGTGGATGAACTCGAAGAAGAAGACATGTAGGGCGACGACCTCTCGAAGGAGGAAGCATGATTGAGATGAGATTTCACGGCAGAGGCGGCCAAGGCGCGGTTACGTCCGCCGAACTGGTCGCTCAGGCTGCCATCGACACGGGTAAGTGCGCCACCGCGTTTCCGAGCTTCGGACCTGAACGGCGAGGAGCGCCGGTAGTCGCGTTCGCCCGCGTCGCAGATGAGCCGATACGAGTTCGAGCCAAAGTCTACACTCCCGACGTGGTGATCGTGCTCGATCCATCACTGCTCGAGATTGCGAATCCCGCAGAGGGATTGCGCGGCGATGGCACACTTGTGATCAACTCGTCCAAGGACGCGCAGACTATCCGCAAGGAGTTGGGCTACGCGGGAAAGCTTGCGTTGGTCGACGCTTCGCGCATCGCTCGGGAAGTAATCGGACTGCCCATTACGAACACGACCATGGTCGGCGCACTCGTGAAGGCGACCGGCGTCGTAGATGTAGCCGCGCTCGAAGGGCCGTTTGAGCGCCGTTTCGGCAAGATCGCAGCCAGAAACCTCCAGGCCATGAAACGGGCCTGGGAAGAAACCGTCGTGGCGGAGTGACGCAAGCTCGACCGGCGGATTGAGGCATGCCGACGGAGCGGATCGCACCTACACTGTCGAAAGAGGTCGATCCCGTAAACCCCGAAGCGGCCGGATGGAGGACAATTTGACCAAAGCTATGGACCAGATTGCTTGGCACGAAGTGGAAGCGGGCGGCATCATCACGGAACCCGGCAACGCTTCGAGCTACCATACAGGCACGTGGCGCTCCCAGAGGCCCGTGTACATCGAAGAGAAGTGCATCCGATGCTCTCGTTGCATCATTATGTGCCCTGACGCTGCAATCCGCCCTGATTACGACGCCAACGTGGTCGTGTGGAATTTCGACTACTGTAAAGGATGCGGGATTTGCGCGGAGGAATGCCCGGTCGACGCGATCGAAATGGTGGAGGAGGGCTGAGCATGGGCAAGAAAGTTGGTATGGAAGTCTCCATTGCTGCTGCCGAAGCCGCGGCTCTTTGCGACGTGGACGTGGTAGCCGCTTACCCTATTACTCCGCAAACCCATATCGTGGAACACCTCTCCGAACTCGTTGCCAACGGCCACCTAGACGCGGAATTCGTCCCCGTGGAGTCCGAACACTCCGCAATGAGCGTGTGTTGCGGCTCAGCGGCGGCAGGTGCACGGACGATCACCTCGACCGCAGCTCAAGGCTTGGCCCTGATGGCGGAAATCGTGTTCATCGCGTCCGGTATGCGGCTCCCCATCGTGATGCTCGTGGCGAATCGCGCGTTGAGCGCGCCCCTTTCCATCTGGAACGACCACTCCGACGCCATGATGGTGCGCGACTGCGGCTGGATCCAGGTCTTTTGTGAGAACGGCCAGGACGTGTACGACCATGTATTCCACGCGTTTCGCGTGGCCGAGGACCGGCGGGTATTGCTGCCCGTCATGGTCAACATGGACGGGTTCATCCTGACGCATGTGATCGAGCCCATGGAATTCTGGACCAAGGAAATGGCCCAGTCTTACCTGCCGCAGTTCAAGCCGGCGTACAGGCTCCATCCCGACAAGGTTGTCAGCATGGGCGCATTCGGCATGCCCGAGATCTACGCGGAACAAAAAATGGCCCACGACGTCGCCCTACGGGACTCAAGGCCGGTTATCGACGAAGCGTGGGACGAACTGGCGCGGGTAACCGGAAGGAAGTACTCAGCAGTTGAACATTATAGGACGGACGGGGCCGAGACTCTCATCCTCGCGATGGGGTCGCTTTGCGAGACCGCGTCACTCGCCGTTGACCGGATGCGGGACGCAGGCAAGAAGGTTGGCCTCGTGAAGCTGCGTCTGTGGAGGCCGTTCCCATTCGCCGAAATCCGTCAAGCGCTCGCAGGTGCGAAAGACGTGGTGGTGCTCGATCGATCGGTGAACACGGGCGGCGGGAACGCTCCGGTGACTTCTGAAATCCGCGCGGTCATGTACCACGAACCGTCGCGACCGAAGATCCATTGCATGATCGCCGGCCTCGGCGGGAGAGACGTCACTCCTGACGATGTCTCGAACATGGTCGACATGGCGCTCGCGGGCACCGGCGCGGAATATTACATCTACGGCGTTCGCGGCTGACACCAATGTACGCTGCTCTCAATAACCATGCGAGCGACGAGACTGAAGCCGGGGCCAGGCCTCCGGAACGAAGTTAGGCCCGCCGTCCGCAGTGGAGGAGGCTTGGCCCGGCCTTGCCGGGCAGTGTGCATATCTCTAAAGGTCCGAGACAGGAAGGAAGCCTCTCATGGCCGAAGAAAAGAAGAAACGAACCCTTAAGCCAATCAAAGATTTTCCTCTTGATGAATATATTGCGTCCGGGCACCGCGCGTGCCAGGGCGGCGCGGAAGTGCTCGCGGTGCGGCATGTGCTCAAGGCAATCGGTCCGGACATGGTCCTCGCTATGGCCACCGGCTGCATGGAGATCATCTCATCGCCCTACCCGCTCACCTCATGGAATGTTCCTTGGATTCACGTGGCCTTCGAGAACGCCGCGGCAGTGGGCTCCGGAGTCGAGGCGGGTCTCAAAGTGCTGCGCCGTAAGGGACGCATTCCGGACAAAGACATCACCGTCGTGGCGATGGGTGGCGACGGCGGCACGAGCGATATCGGCTTCCAGGCGCTGTCGGGCATGTTCGAGCGCGGCCACAAGATGATTTATGTGTGTGTGGACAACGAAGCGTACATGAACACCGGAGTCCAGCGGTCTTCGTCGACCCCCTTCGGCGCGTCGACTACCACGTCGCCCGCAGGCAAGGCGAGACCCTCGGGTCAGAACACCTGGAAGAAGGACATGACAGCGATCGCCGCGGCCCACAATATCCCGTACGCGGCCACTGCTTGTCCCAGCTACTACAGCGACCTCATGCGAAAGGTTCGTCGCGCCGCCGAGGTGGAAGGGCCCGCGTACCTTCACGTGTTGTCCGTGTGCCCGACAGGCTGGCGGGTCCCACCGCAGATGTCGATCAAGTACGGCGCGCTGGCCGTAGATTCCGGCGTCTTTCCGCTCTACGAGGTTGACCACGGCGTCTGGAAACTGAGCCGGAAGCCCAAGAACCTCAAGCCCGTGACAGAATACCTTAAGGGCCAGGGGCGCTTCCGGCACCTCGACGAAGGGATGATTGCGCTCATCCAGGAACGTGTCACCGCGAACTGGGATCGAATGCTGAAGCTTTGCGAAGCCACGGGAGACAAACAGGCGCAGTCAGACACAGAGTAGATCGATTCAGAAATACGTCTGCATTGTCGTCAGCGGCAGACTTGGGTAGGGGCGGGTCTCAGACCCGCCCCTACGAGACATCTCGGGTTATTCAGCGCCGCACCCTCCCAGGATCTTGGTGGCAAGGCGCTCATACCGTTTCGCCTTCAGGGAGGTGAAATGGCGGGCACGGAGGCCCGCCCCACTATAAGAAATAGTGGGGGCCGGCGTCTCTGCCGGCCGTTTCGGTGTTACGTGTTTGAAAGCGAATCGGTATTACAAATCGCTCCACTCGTATCCGATTTCGTGAAAGAAATCCTCGAACGGACGCACTTCGCCACTTTCCAGCGTTTCTCGCCACCCCCGGATTGATCCTCGAAAAGGAAAGACAATTACTGCAACGTCTCCAACTGGAGAACTGGACGAAGGTCGTCCCCGCAATCACCTCAGGCAAAGGAAGACGAGGCGGTTGCTGTGAGCAACACCAACACGGCGAAAAGCAGAATCTTGACGCTATTCATGATGAAAAGCCTTTCGTTAGCGAGCAGAATTTCTGTACACCGTCGGCACTGCGAAAGTCCACCGGATTTTTCGGGTCCGGCATAACTCGGCCAGCTTCAGACAGCGTCTTCGTCTTCGGGAGCTTTTTTCCTTGACGAGTTGAACGTAGTTCATAATAATGAGCTGTGTTCAGTTGATGGCCTGCCCCGCACATAGACGAATTCTATGACAATTGGAGGAGCCCATGTACGATTTCCTGCTGTCGCCCGAAGAGAGAGCCCTGAAAAAAGAGGCAAGAGATTTCGTCCGATCTGAAATCACCAGTGATTTCCTCCGGAAGATGGACAAGGACGAAATCACTTATCCACGCGAGTTTGTCGAAAAGCTCGCCGCACGAAATCTGCGAGGAATCCGCTTCCCCAAAAAATATGGGGGAAGGGAGATGAGCTGGGTGGCAGAGGTTGCGGCCATCGAGGAGATCGGCTGCTTGGGGATGGCTCTTGGCTGCGCATTTGTGATGCCTTCCATAGTTGGCGAAGCTCTGAATAAGTTCGGCACTGAGGAGCAAAAGGAAAAGTACTTGAAGCCGTACCTGGAAGGAAAGCTCGTATCCGCAGAGGCCTTGACCGAACCGCGGGGTGGATCCGACTTCTTCGGGGCCACCACCAAAGCGGTCCTCGACGGGGACCACTTCGTCTTGTCCGGCCAGAAACGTTTTGTCGTTGGCGCGGAAGGAGCGGATTTCTTTGTGGTCTATTGTCGAACGAACTTCGATCCAAATTGCCATAAATACAATCGCCTGAGTCTGCTAATCGTCGAGAAGGGCCCCGGCGTGGAAACCGAGTATCTCTACGGCCTTATGGGCTGCAAAGGTGGCGGCACAGGAAGACTTGTCTTCCGGGATGTCAAAGTGCCGAAAAGTAATCTTGTAGGTGGACTGCACAGCGGGGCCCTTTGTTTCAACCAAATGATGATTCCGGAACGACTCACTTCAGCGGCCGGCTGCCTCGGAGTCTGGGGAGCCCTGGATTTGGCGGTGAGATATTCCAACAGCCGCAAGGCATTCGGCCAGAAGATCCGTGAATTTCAGGCCGTCAACTTCATGGTCGCCGATTCGATCACTCAACTGGACGCAGCCAGAAGCCTTGCGTATCTCGCGGCACGAGCCGTTGACGAGAACTATCCGTATGCCCGGCGTTTAGTCAGTGAGGCCAAGAGATTCTGTACTGAAGCCGCCTGGAATGTAGTCAACAACGCGATGCAAATCATGGGCGGAATCGGATATACCGATGTCTATCCGATCGAGCGCTCCCTGAGAGATATGCGACTGGCGATGATATGGACCGGAACGACACAGATCATGAACCTACTCATCCAGCACGAGTATTACAGCCAGGTGTTGGATCCGGCATACGACCGCCGGCTCATGGAGCGAGATGCCATGCGCCCCGACGAAAGCGAGCGGTGCTACACTGATGAAGATATGTGGGAGGTCCATAACCGCGGACCTGTTGTCTAGTAGATCGATTCAGAAATACGTTTACGTTGTCGTCAGCGGCAGACTTGGGTAGGGGCCGGTCTCAGACCCGCCCCTACGAGGCACCTCGCGTTGTTCAACGCCTCGCTCTCCCAAGTTATTCGTGGGAAGGTACTTACGAATCGATCCACTTGTGCTGACAGCCCCCAATCATTTGAAACCAAATGACTATGTGGAGGTTCTGTGGCCGGACTAGCGGAAATTAAGCAACAGGAGCGGGAGAACCGACGGAAATTGATCCTTTCTGCGGCTCAAAGCCTCTTTGCCGAGAAAGACTTCAGAAGCGTTACCGTACGAGAAATCGCAAGAGCCGCGGAAGTGAGCGTAGGAACGATCTATAACTACTATGCGAATCTCGACGAACTCTTCTTCGATGTTTTTCTCAAGGGCTCGGAGGAGATTAGGGAGCGCCTGGAGACGGAGAACCGGAAGGACCAGCCCTGCTCTCTTGATCGTCTTTGTGAGATCTACATTGAGTACCTCAACGACAACATGACCTACTACCAGATGATGTCCCATTTCATGCTGGGGGGGAGACTGGCTGCCGGTGTCACGGAAAAGCTGAACCGGGCCACGCGGGCGTTGATGGACAAAGCCGAGAACATCTTGATCGCCGAAGGCGTCAAAAGTGAAACGCGCATGACCGCGCACGCGCTTCTTGCGGCCTTAAACGGTCTCATGATCAGCTATGCGCAGTACCCGGGCAGGACGCCGCACGAAATCCGCAGCCACACCAAGCGATTGGCGAAGTTGATCGCGGAACGTTTTCGGAAGGATGTGAAATGCGGCTTCTCTTCCTGAGCCGATTACATTTGGCGTCCTCGGAAGGTGTGCGCTTTTCAAGACCGAGCACGTTTCAGATTATTCTGTGATACCAATGAGCTTTCATACAGGTGAAAATGGCGGGCACGTAGGCCCGCCGCCACCATAGGAAATAGTGGGGGCCGGCGTCCCTGCCGGCCCTTTCTATGTTACATGTTAGAAAGCGCATTGGTATGAGAGCCCGATACCAAGATCACGCATGAAGATTCTCGTCGTTCAAACGAACACATATCGTCTCCTGGCACCGACCCCGTTGGGTGCAAGTCTGGTGGCAGCGCGTTTGCGTCGTGACGGCCATGATGTACGGTTTGTCGACCTCATGCACGCGGCCGAGCCGGTAAAGTCAGCAGCAGCAGCGGCAGCCGATTTCCGCCCCGACTTGGCCTGCTATTCGATCCGCAACCGCGACAACATGAACCCGCGGGACTACTTCGACCCGATCCCCTCGGTCGCTGAAATCGTTGATACCGTGCGGAAAGCCACCAGCGCTCCCGCACTATTGGGAGGGACGGGTTTCACCACCTTCCCGGCTCGTGTCCTGCAAGCCACGCAGGCTGATTGGGGGTTCGCTGGTGACGATCTGGATGCAGTCGCCCGTTTCGTGCGTTCTCTGGCTGAAAGCCGACCGGATCTCACCGCCCCCGGTCTCGTCTATCGCAACGGCTCCGGAAACATTGTGGAGAACCCGTTTCGGATCGTCGGCTATCGCAACGTGCGCTTTGACAACTGGGACTTCATAGATTTCCACTCATACCGCAAAGGATGGTGGCAAGCCGGAGTGGTCACCCGCACCGGATGTCCTGAACGCTGCATCTATTGTGATGCATTCCACACTTTCGGCGGTCAGTTCATTTTGCGAGAGCCTGCCCTCGTCGCGGACGACCTGCTGACCCTGAAACGCGATCGCAAAGCGCGTAGCGTTTTCCTGGTGGACGCGGGCTTCAACCGACCCTTGGACCATGCCAAGGAAATACTGCGCGAGGTCCTGCGTCGCGGCGCGCAGCTTCAACTTCACGCGACATTCGACCCCGGCGAATGCGACGATGAGTTTCTTGATCTGTTCCGGAGGGCCGGAGGAGTGTCGTTGATGCTCTTTGTCGAAAGCCTGTCGGATGTCGTGTTGCGGGAACTGCGAAAGCCGTTCGGTGTCGCGGAAGTACTTCGCGACGCCGCGGCTATGCATCGTGCAAGGGTGGACTTCCTCTTCATGCCGAGTCTCGGTATTCCGGGTGAGACGCGCGAAACAGTTCGAGAAACATTGACCAAAACCTCCAAACTTGGCGCAGCGTTTGTGGATTTCAATATCGGTTTGCGCATCCAACCGCGCACCTCCTTGCGTGACCGGGCAGTTGCCGAAGGACTCATCAGTCCTGACGACGACTGCTATGATGCGTCTTTCTACATATCACCCCACACTCCGCGGGAATGGTTGGAAAAGCAGGTGAAGACGTACAAACGGCGTCACCTCTTTAGCAGGCTGCGCATTGTACCGTTCGCCTTCCGGCTCATCGCGAAGCGTCCATGGACTTGGGGACCCGATAACAATGCGCTTTCAAAGAAGTGATTTCGTCAGTATGAATGGGGATCGAGAGAGTGTTCTTCAATCATGAAGCCTCTTCTACAGCTATTTTCTCTCGCTTCTTACTTAGGGAAGGAACAAGAGCCGAGAGCAAAATGAGCGCAGCGATTGTCAGGCAAGCCAGTGAAATCGGACGAGTAAAGAACGTAGTAAAGTCCCCCTGTGAAATGATGAGGGCCTTTCTCAAATTATTCTCCAAGAGCGGACTGAGCACGAAAGCCAGGATCAAGGGAGCGCCTTCGAATTCGAATTTCTTCATCAAGTAACCGAAGACGCCGAACAGGATCATCATATAGACATCGAAAACCGAGTTGCCGACACTGTAAGCACCAACAAGACAAAAGAGCAGAATTAAGGGAAAGAGTATCTTGTAAGGAACTCTCAAGACCTGGACCCAGATGCCTATCAACGGCAGATTCAGGATCAGGAGCACGAAGTTCCCAATATACATGCTTGCAATTACACCCCAGAAGAGATCCGGGTTTTGTTTCATTAGCAAAGGCCCGGGGCTTATGCCGTGGATCATAAATGCCCCCAGCAGCATGGCCATGACCACATTGGATGGGATTCCCAGGGTTAAAAGGGGAATAAACGCGCCTCCCGTAGCCGCGTTGTTAGCCGTCTCCGGGCCGACAACACCTTCGATGGCCCCCTTGCCAAACCGCTCTGGATGCTTCGAAAACCTTCTTTCTACTGCGTAAGAGAGAAATGAGGAAATGATCGTCCCCCCGCCGGGGAGAATGCCCAAGAAAAAGCCGATGAGCGATCCTCTGACCAGCGCCCATTTGCTCTCGGCCCAATCCCGCAGGGTCGGGAAGAGGCCTTTGATCTTTACATCGTATATGTCCCTTTGAACAACTTGTTCAATATTTATGAGTACCTCTGAGATTCCAAAAATACCCATGATGACCGGGACAAGTCCCAACCCATCCATGAGTTCCAAACGATCAAAAGTGAGCCGCGGGTATCCGCTAATGGAGTCCATTCCGATCAGCCCCAACACCAACCCGAAAGCGGCCATAATCAGGGCTTTGATCAAAGAACCGTGGGCCAAGTAGACCAGGACGGTCAACCCCAGTATCATCAAGCTGAAATATTCTGCCGGTCCGAATTGTAACGCAAATTTTGTCAATGGTGGAGCCAGAAGGACCAATCCCACTAAGGAAAAAGTCCCGCCAATAAACGAACCGCAGGCGGACATCCCGAGAGCGACTCCCGCTCGTCCTTGGCGGGCCATCTGATATCCTTCCAGACAAGTGACCACGGAAGCGGCTTCCCCCGGTATGTTGACCAGGATGGACGTTGTGGATCCTCCGTACATAGCTCCGTAATATATTCCCGAAAGCATGATAATGGCTGCTTCCGGCGAGGCTTTAAATGTGACCGGGAACAACAGCGACATAGCCGCCACAGGGCCAAGGCCGGGAAGAACGCCCACCAGAGTACCTATGAGAACCCCCAAGAGGCCGTAAAAAACGTTGGTCGGCTGGAGGGCTACCAGAAATCCGTTTCCTAATTGACAGAGCAAGTCCATTGGTTACTTGAAAATCCCTTCGGGGAGTTGGACCGAGAGCCAATGATTGAAAACAAGGTAGAAAGCCAGGGAACTCATTACAGCTCCGCTAACGGAAACCAACCAACCCTGGAAATTGATGCCCTTGAAGAGAAAGAACATGAGAAGGAAGGTGGTGAGGAGGAATCCCAAAGGAATCAAAGCGTAAGCGTAAAGCAACAAAGCGACAGTAATAACCAAGACCTTGCGCAGTCCGGGACCGAACCAGGGGGAAGCGGGCTCCCCTGCGGGAGCGGGTTTCGAGAGGGTCATGACGAGCAGTAGGAGCGCCAGTCCGGCCATAGCGATCCCCATCCAGAAGATCACAAACCCAGATCCCGGCTCCTGCAAGGTACCCAGTTCCTCATGATATCCCTCAAAGATTAAGCCCGCTCCCACGAGCAGCCAGAATAATGAGGCGATAATGTCTTTCGATCTCATGAATCCCCCCGGGCTTCAGGCGGCCTACCCCTTCTTTTGAAGCCTCATTTTTTCAATAACTGCTTTTTCTTCCTCATCAATCTTCTTGTTATACTTGTTATAATCTTCTGTATTAAGATACAGAAGAGGCATATCCAGCTTGTCCAGGACCTTGGCAAAAGCCGGATCATCCATCCCCTTCTTGAAAGCGTCGTGGAGAATCTTTACCACCTTTGGATCCATTCCTTTGGGGCCGGCGAGCCCGAAAGAGGAGGTGGAGACGATTCCATGTCCCAACTCCTTTAAGGTGGGCACGTTGGGGAATCGTTTCATCCTTTTGTCGCCCCAGGTGGCCAACAGACGCAGATCCCCGGATTCCACTTGAGGGGCCCAGCCTCCCGAAGAATTGGCAGATGCCGTTACATGCCCGCCCAGAACCATTGGAGTTTCCTCTCCGCCGCCTTTGGTGGGCACATGAATCCATCTGATCCCCTTGTTCATTCCAATGGTTTCCATGACGATGTGCAGGGTTGAACCGGTACCAGGAGTGTTATAGAGCACTTTGCCCGGATTGGCTTTGGCATAATTGACTAATTCGTCCCAGGTTTTCCAGGGGGCGTCCGCTTTGACAACCACGCCGAAAGTGTAGCCGGTGACATGGATGATGTAGGTAAAATCCTTAAAGGGGTCCCAGGTGACCTTCATCATGTGAGGATTTCGAAATACGGCAACCGGCATTTGCGAAATGGTATATCCATCAGGCTTGGCCGTGGCGGCCATTGTGGCCGGACCTAAGGATCCGCCGCCGCCGCCTTTGTTTTCCACCACGACGGGTTGGCCCAAGTGCTTGCTCGTGGCTTCAGCAAGGGCGCGAATAACGATATCCGCGGTTCCTCCCGGGCTGTAGGCGCAGATGAGAGTAACGGGCTTGGTAGGAAAGTCCGCGGCCCAGACGCCGGGACAAAAGAGGATCGAGAGAAGGCCACACGAGATGATGATCGCCCATTTTGTTGCCTTTTTCGCCATGCCTTGCATCCTTTCTGAATGTTCTGGTGAAGGATTCTACTGATTCAGAACGAGAATCCGTTTCGATTTAAACACTTCATCCGGATTGTATATCGCATCGCGGTGGACAAAGATGACTTCCGGTCGCATTTCGATAGACTGAAGAGTCAGTGAGACAATCTGATCCTTCACTTGGTCGTGATCCTCTCTCGTGGCGATCTTGATCTGAAGATGATCCTGGGACAGAGGATCCTGCGGGTCTAGTTTGGTAAAGAGAATCTGGAATTCTTCCACTGCGGAGAGGGCTGAAAGGGCTTCCTGCAATGGTTTGGGATTGATCAGCGTGCCTTTGAATTTGACCAGTTCGCTCTTTCGAACGGGTTGCGTTATCACGCGCACCGCTTTCCGGCCGCAACACGGGCAGGGTTCATGGGAAAGGGCGACCATGTCGCCGGTCAGATAGCGGAGCAGGACGGTTCCCCTGCGGTTGAGGTGGGTAATGGCCAGATATCCGACCTGGCCGTCCGGAAGTCTTTTCCTTGTCTCGAGATCCACCACTTCAATAAAGAAGTAATCCGGAGCTGGATTGTGAAATCCCCCCCTCCCCTCGGGATCACATTCCACAAAGACCGTACTCATCTCAGTGAAGCCAAATCGGTTATTGACTGTCGGGTTGGAAGCCCCCAGCCGGGTGAGCCGTTTCACGATGTCTTCCCGTAAGCCGTCCGAGCAGGGCTCGCCGGAGACCGCGGCACAACGCATACACGGATAACGCAAGTCCATTTCCTCGGCCAGGCTGAGAATGCGTCGAATGAAGCTGGGGAAACCCCAAATGAGGGTGGCTTGGCTGTCCTGAATCATCCGAGCCGCTTCTCTCGTGTTACGGGTGACAGGAAACTCCGGATTGGGGGTGCCGGTCAGGGTACTTACCAACCGGGCACCGGCAACAGTAGCATAGCAATAGGCAGCAAAGGAAGTCAGATGTGGAATCTGGGTCAATGGGTAGGTGTTGATTATCGTGTCCTGCGCGGTTATGCCGATAATGCGTGCGATCCGTTTTGATATGGCCAAAACACCGTAATAATCGCGGGCGGTATTGTAAAATGGGGTAGGCTGTCCCGTTGTCGTCCCCGTGGTATAAAGCTGATTGTAAATGGTCCGCTCAAACGGCGGCAGATCCGAACACTGGAGGACGAATTCCTGGGGATGGTTCATGTAATCGGTTTTTTCGGTAAGAGGAAGCGCTTCCAGATCTTCGATGGAGCGGATGTCGTCGAATTCGATTCCATGGGTCTTGAAGAGTCTTTGATAGAAGCGATGCCCTGTTTTGCACAGGGACATCGTCTTTTTGAGCTGTATATCTTGGATCTCGCGAACCCGTTCCGGGGTCTCATACAAAACCGAATCGATGTCTTGGCCGTGCGTCATTCTGAAACCTTTCCGTGCTACTCCATGGCCAGGTGGACGCTTGGGACTCCATGAAATTTCTTTGCCGCATGGTTCAACAATCGGTTTGAGACTGCTTCTATATGATCTTGATTCTTGGCCACGGCTTGTTCAATCTTTCCCTGCGCCACCAATTCGACTATTTCGGAATGGGCTTTCAAGGTCGCTTCACCCATCTCTCGCGTCACCTCCATTGTTCTTAGGTAGTAAGAAAGAAGAGACAAGATTGCGGAGATGTTCAGTTCCAGGACAACATTCTTTGCAAGGCGCCCAAGAGCCACATGGAATTCCAAATTCCTTTTCAGGCGGTTTTCGCGATCGTCTTGATTGTAAAAGTGCTCTGCCTCCAAGACATTCTGCCGTAATTCCTCCACGTCCGCCGGCTGGATAAGCCTTGAGGCTTCCTGAATGGCCAAAGACTCCAGCAGCACCCTGGCTCGGGTCAATTCCGAGACCTCCACCAAGGCGAGGCGCAGAATATTGGAATAGGCTTGGCTTAAGCTTGAGACATCCCTGTCCTGGACGAAGGTGCCTCCGTCACGCCCACGCCGTATTACGAGGAGGCCGGAGGTCTCCAGCACTTTGACGGCTTCTCTTACCGCGGATCTACTGACCTGGAAGCGTGCAGCAAGTCTTTCCTCCGAAGGAAGCCGGTCTCCTGAGCGGATCTTTCCCTGGAAGATAGCCATGCATATTTGGTCCACGACCTTTTGATAGAGACGCTTGTCGCCAATAGGGCTGAACAAATTGGCGGAGGACGCTGTTGGTGCGTTAGTCCTTGACATATGATGTCTGATATCATATGAAAAAAACCGGCGTCAATATCTTTTTATCCATATTCCCTCAAATCAGATTTGTCCCACGCCAATACCCCCGTTGGAAGGAGAGGACGCCATGCCGGCCCTTGTTTTTGAAAAGCGAGACCACACCGCCTGCATCATGCTCAACCGGCCGGAACAGAGGAACGCCATCAACCTGGAGATGCGTCAAGAGCTTCGACAGGCCTGGAAAGAAGCGGATGAGGACCGCGACATCTTTTCCGTTATCGTCAGCGGTGGGGAGGAGGTTTTCTCCGTCGGACAGGACTTGCTCGAATTGGAACGGTTCAAGGCGAACGATCCCATCCGAGACCTGCCGCTCAATACTCTTGAAACCTTCGGTTCTGAGGTCACAAAGCCGGTTATCGCCGCTATAAGCGGATACTGTCTCGGATACGGATTTTTGCTGACGATGGTCGGTTGCGACCTACGGATCGCTTCCACCTCGGCCTTATTCGGTATGCCGGAAATCAAGGTAGGCGTGCCCCCTTCGCTGGGCATCCCCGCCTATGTGGCGAGATTCTTCCCCCCGGCGGCTACGATGGAGCTATTGCTAACAGGAAACTTCATATCCTCTGAAGCAGCCTACCGTTACGGCTATGTTAACCGAGTCGTCTCTCCTTCGGAAGTGATCGCGGAGGCTGAGCGGACAGCTCGTACCATCAACAACTGTAGCCCATTCATGGTCCGGAATATTAAGAAGATGGCTCGATTTGCGTATACCCCGGACTCCGGGGCTGTGGCTTATTCTCAGGCTACCTGCCTTTACTGTCGCCACAGCGCGGATTATCTCGAAGGACCAAAGGCCTTCAACGAGAAAAGGCCTCCACAATGGAAGGATCGATGAAAAAGCAGCACTGTTCGAGACCAGCTGCGAGTTAGTCAGAGCGCTACCGGCAACCCGCCAAAGTTCACACGGGCGACCGGCAGGTCCCCCCTACATCCAACCAATGTTTCCGAAAGGCAACCAACCTATCCGGGGCCAAGCCACGAACCGGATACCGATGGTTTCTTATCGTTGGTTGTGGCTTCTTAGCCATGAGAATTGGCAAAGGATGTCGACCCCGGCCTTACTCGCTTGACACGTAGCACGATATCCCATATCATGGCACCACCCTGCCCTTGCACCCAGTGAATCCATCGAGGAGGTACTACCTATGAGGATGTCCGCTCTTCTTGCCGTCTGCACGCTGTGCGCAGCTGCATTTCTCGTTTCGCCCGCCCTAGCCCACTTCGGTATGATCATCCCGTCCAAAGATGTGGTCGGCAAAGACGACCCCCGTGAAATTGAGCTTCTGTTGGAGTTCACCCACCCTTTTGAGGGTGGGCCGCAGATGCAGTTGGATAAGCCCGACAAGTTCGGGGTGGTCGTGGGTGAGAAGGCGACCGATCTCCTCGATACGCTCCGAGAGAGGAAAGTGGACGGAATGTCCACCTGGGAAACCACGTACAAAATCACCAGGCCGGGCGACTACATCTTCTTCATGATTCCGAAACCCTATTGGGAACCTGCGGAAGACAAGTACATCATCCATTGCACTAAGGTCATCGTGGACGCGCTCGGAGCGGAAGAAGGGTGGGATAAGCCCGCGGGTAAGCTCATGGGAGTTCCGGTCGAGATCGTTCCCATGACGCGGCCCTACAGCCTGTACGCGGGAAACACGTTTACCGGGGTGGTTATCAAGGACGGCAAGCCGGCGGAAGATACCGAGGTCGAAGTGGAATGGTGGGGAAAGGGCAAGACTAAAGCCCCCACCGACAGCCATGTCACCCAGGTGGTCAAGACCGACAAGAACGGGGTGTTTCATTTCACAATGCCCAAGCCGGGATGGTGGGGCTTCTCCGCACTCTTTGAAGGTCCCAAGCCAATCAAATTCGAAGGCAAGGATAAGAAGGTCGAAGTGGGCGCGGTTCTCTGGGTCCACACATATCCAATGGAATAGTGGCGATGTCGCGTATGAGCCTTAGTTGTCGATTTCATAAATTCGGTCATGGATTTCGTCCCCCGCCGCGCGGGGTTGGATTGCCGGGTGCCACTGCTAGCTTGCTAGCAGTGGCACCCAATGACGAGCCGTGATTTCGGCTTTCCCCGGGATGACGTCTCGGAATCCGCGACCGTGCTTACGAAACGGTGTACTTAGTCCCGCCTCCCTGTGGGAAGCCGATGCGTGGCGGTTGGCACCATTTCTAATACCGGGCGCATCGGCGCTTTTTTCCGGATGTATTACAGAGCGGAGTGATCAATGCACATTTCTGAAGGTGTTTTAAGCGCGCCGGTGCTGGCAGCGGGCGCGGTCCTGTCGATCGCGGGGGTCGGCATTGGACTCAAGAAGCTCGATTACGAGAAAATCCCGGAGGTGGGCGTTCTTGCGTCGGTGTTCTTCATCGCGTCTCTCATCCACGTGCCCATCGGACCGTCGGCTGCGCATCTGGTATTGAGCGGTTTGTGCGGGCTGTTGCTCGGCTGGGCCGCTTTTCCCGCGATTTTTGTGGGCCTGACGCTCCAGGCCGTGCTGTTCCAGTATGGCGGCTTGACCGCACTGGGAGCCAACACGTTTAACATGGCATTTCCCGCGGTGCTGCTCGGATTGCTCTGTCGCCGGTTCCTGGGTAGTTCGAACGCGGCAGTGCGCGGCGTGGCCGCATTCATCGCGGGGGGGGGCGCAATCCTCCTCTCCGGATTGCTCGTGGCAGCATCGCTGGTGTTCACCGGTGAATCGTTCGTCGTCGCCGCCAAACTCACCCTGCTCGCTCACGTGCCCGTCATGGTGATTGAGGGCCTTTTGACGATATTCGCGGTGGAATTCATCCGGGGGCTCAAGCCGGAGATTTTGGGGTTTACGGCCAAGATCCGCGACGGGGCAGCACTCAAGAATTCCTCCAATTCTCAACAAGGAGACGGGAATTGACCTCTCTTATAGGAATATCGAGAAACAATGCCTCATTGCCGAGATGCCTGCTTGTGGCGTGCGCGTTACTCGTCTTGTGGTGCGGCGCGGCCGCGGGACACAAGGTGAACGTGTTGGCGTACGTCGAGGGCGACCAGGTTGTGGTGGAAGGGTACTTCAGCGCCAAAGCAAAGGCCATGAATTGCCAGGTCGAGATATTGGACGCGCAAGGGACAAAGCTGTATGAGGGCCGGACCGACGCGCAAGGAATGTGCCGGCTTCCCATGTCAGCACTGGGGAAGGTATCGGGCGATCTGAAGATCGTGCTGCACGCGGGGATGGGACATCAGGCGGATTACGTGCTGCGCGCATCGGAACTCGCCGCGTCAGCACCCGCACCTCCGAAGGGAGTCGACAAAAAGCCCGTTCAAGAAGGCTCGGCAAATAGACCGGAATCGCGCGCTCCCGACACGCCGACCTCGCCGTCGGAACCGGCAACGGTGTCGAGCGCTATGCAAACGGCTGGTCCTGGACAGACTCATTCCCCTCTAGCCCCCCCGATCGATGTCGCGGCCCTCACAAAAGCGTTGGAAGGCGCGATCGACCGGAAGATCGAGCCGTTGGTCCGCATGCTGGGCCAACAGCAAAAGATGCTCATGGAACAGAAGGACCGCGGTCCCAGCCTGTCCGACATCATCGGTGGCGTCGGCTGGATTATCGGCATTGTGGGGATCGCGGCATATTTCCGGGGGCGTAAACGGACGCGCATGTGAAAGCGCTCGTTATCCGCATAGGCGTTAAAACAACAAGACCGGCCCAGTGATTTCAGCATTGTGTCACCCTCCCCCTTCCCCCTCCCGTCAAGGGAGGGGCGCTCGAAACCCTCTCCCCTGGCGGGAGAGGGCAGGGTGAGGGGGGACGGTTTGAACGAAACGGTCGCCCATTTTAGCGCTCATGCCCGTCCTCCGGGAGTATTTAAGGACAGACTTCGGGTATTTGGAGTTTTTTCTTCGGTGCGGGCCATCATCTTCTTTTTTCCCTTGCGGATCAAGTTAGTGTCTGCTATACACGTTAGAATCGTCAAACAAAAGTGGCTCGATGATAGGCACTCGCCGCTCTCCGACCTGAGCGGCCAAAAGCCGAAGATGTTCGAGCGGCTCGCCGGTCGTCGCAGGCTCGTGTGCCAGACGAGGAAATCCGGCACGGCTCTTTCGCCTTGCTCAGGATGCGGAGAGGTGATATGGTAATAAATAGTATTACCATATCACCGAAGGTCACTGACTCCAAAGTGACGGCTCGCAAGTAACCGCGGGTCGGAAAGCGTTCGATTCGAGCCGGCACTGATGCGCGCTCGAAAACCGAGTGAATTCTTTCGAGAAGCGACTGGAGATTGTTGCCACGAATTTGATACACGTGCTACCATATGGTGGCCCACGCTTTCATGTTGCATTCGGTATATGGAGGGATTACCGTGCGGAACTTCTTCGTTGTTCCTCTGATCGTTGTGTGCATTTTCGTGCCCCTCGTCGGGGGGCCTTGCTTCGGGTGGGAGCTGGAAATGGAAGGCTCCATGAACTGGACTTACGAGTACTATCGTCAGACCGGACACAATGGCTTCTTCGGACCGTACAATGTTGATCGCGGCTTCGGAAACGCCGCGAACCTCAACTTCTGGAACGGCGGCCAGTTCGATACCAACATGACCACGAGCGCGGCCGCGGGATGGTCGTATTTCAACGTCGAGCTCGACCCCACGATCAAGATTAACGAGGCTATCCGGATAAGGGGCAAGTATCGTCTTGGTACCTACGGCCAGCCGGCAGCATCGGATTACCACACTCAGGATGCGCCCGGCACACGAAACGCGTTCAGTGAAGGTCAATGGACGATGTTCTGGGCAACCGCGCTCACTCCGTGGGGATCGTTCGGGGTCGGCAAACGGCCGTGGGAGTTCGGGACCGCGCTCCAGTACGACGGCGCCGACGCGGCAACTACGGAGTCGATGGTGCTGGTCGCGCCGTTCGGGCCATTCGAAATCGGCCTCGCCTTTTATCCATTTCGATATGCAGGCAGCTCGAGCGTCAGGTTCTTTACCAGTCAGCGCATTGGCGTCGTCGGCGAGGGTACGACCTACGGCGACCCGTATGATTTGGAAGGCTTCGAGTACTTTAGCCGCGCTGACCAGAGTGGCACTTTCTCGAAAGATTTCCTTGCGTTTCTCGTCTATTCGAGCGGCCCAACGAAGATAGGGTTTCTCGGAGCGTACGGAGCGTACCATATCGGGCCTGAGGCGAGACTCCCTGACGCGCTAACGGGCCTGATTGAACGACGGACGTTGGATTCCGACCTCTTCCACGGGACAGCCTTCGTGAAATACAACAACGGCCGCTTCTTCTTCAACGCGGAAGCCGCATGGCTATATTGGCACGATGTGTACTCGGACCCTACGGGCCAGTTGACAAGTCCGTGGAACCGCCGCATCGAGCAATGGCGCTACATGGTGGAAACCGGCGTGATGGTCGGGCCCGCCAGGGTTACGGTGCTCAACGCTTGGTCCCCAGGGCCGGACCGACGGAATCGCCAAATGTTCGACGTCCAGTCCGCTGCCTTCGTCTGGCATCCTACCTTTGACACGCATTTGGGCAACTTCAGTGTATTCAGGCCGTATAGTTACCTGTTCAGCTACAATTACGGCTCGGGCCTCAATGCGTACAACCTTTCCGGCGACGGGTATATTCGGGATGCGTTCGTGCTGGCGGGGCGATTCGACTACTCCGTCGCGTCCAACCTCAACATTTACGGCTCGATTATGTACGCGAACCGCACCTCGCACGGCTATAGTTGGGGCTGCATAGGCCCGCACTTGAATGGCGGCGCCTTCGCTGACGTGAACGGTGTCGATGGAAATATCTCGATCGAAATCAACCGGTATCCATTCTCGCCGAACATTCCCGACACAGCGCTCGGTTACGAGATCAACACCGGACTGGACTGGCAGCTCCTGGACGGCTGGACAATGTCAGTCGTGTTCGGCTACTGGCAGCCGGGGAAATGGTTCAGTTACGCGTGCATCGACCGGTCCGTTCCGGATTGGCCCAACGGCGCGGTGAGCAACAACTTCGGCACGAGGCCGGGGCGGACTATCGATCCCGTTTTCGGCGGCGAGTTTTCACTGTCGTTTTCTTTCTGATTGTGCAACAGTACAGCCGGTGCCCGCTCACGGGACCGGCCGATTTTCTTACAGGGAGCGCCATAAATGAAGAGCGTATTGATCATTGTGTCGGTGTTTGCGATCGCGCTCGCTTGCACCCCGTGCCAACTGGTGGCCTCGGCCGAGGCTTCGGCAACGCCGATCCTCTCAGGGGGCGACGCAGCGTTGAAGCAACTCCCCTCCTGGTGGACGGTCAAGGCGGACAATGGAAACGGGGCCGCTGAAGAGCAACAGTGGGACGATGACGACGATGATGACGGCGACTACGACGAAGACAAGAACGGAGAAGAAGAAGAAACCGTAGACCAGTACGAACGCATGTGGAACTCGGTGACCCTCGGTTAGTGTCGTAGTACGAACAACCTGTCCTTGTACGGCTTTTCCGTGGTATCCTCCGCTTGTAATGATGCTGAACGAATACCCGTCTTGTTGAGGAGCAGGAGCGATGGCCACGGAAAAGACCGAGGATTTGAGTCGATTTCTCGAAACCCTGGGCTATGACGAAGAGCCCATGGGAATGTTTTTCACAGATATCGAACCCGAAAAGGGGCTGGCGCCGAAGCCTCAATACCTCCCGACAGCTGCGGACGAAGCGGCGGGCAACGTTGATTGGGCCGCTCTCCATAAGAGTTGGTCCTGCGTCTTGAGCACTATACGCCGCGCGCGCAAGCGCCGAATCGCCGCGTACTTTGAGCGGGGACGGTACGGGTGTTTAGGCGGGGCTTTCTTTCTCGGATTCAACAAGCCGCAGCTGCAGTCGGTGGTGAATTACGTCTCCACCGGTGTCCCGGGCGTCCTCGAAGGCGAACGGTATGTTCCTTCACCGGAACTCATGCGGCGGTATTGTGAAGAGTTGGATCCCGAACCCGCTCCGAAGCGCTTTTGCGTCTTCAAACCCCTCTCTGCATTCGATCCCGCTGAAAAGCCCGAATTCGTCAACTTCTTTGCGCGTCCCGAAGTGATTTCCGGGCTCCATCAACTCGTCCTGTTTGGAGCTGACGACCTCGAGGCTGTCATGTCACCCTGGAGCGCCGGCTGCGGCAACCTGGTGGCCTGGCCCCGCAAGTACAAGCGACAGGGTCAATTGAAGGCCTGCCTGGGAGGTTGGGATCCCTCGTGCCGCAAGTTCCTCAAGATCGACGAGATCACTTTCACCTTACCGATCGAGATGTTCCGCCTGATGCTGGAACGCTGGCACGAGTCTTTCCTGACCACACAGACCTGGCAGAGCGTCAGAAGACGAATCACGGAAAGTGCCGACGTTTGGTGGCGACCCGATTGATAGACGCCTTTTGATGCTGAATCGTCTCTCAAGAAAGGGGGGCGATCATGGGTTTGGTGGACACCAAAATCTCGAATGATATAGGAACGATCACTCTCAACAACCCGAAGAAACTCAATTCACTGTGCAAGGACCTTGTAGACGACTTCTGCGCCGCTTTTGCGGATATGAAACAACATGATGTTCGGGTGGTGATTCTTAGGGCTCGCAATTGATACGGTAAACCGCGCGCCCGCAGTAAACTGAAGGCTTGCATTCACCGACAAAGAGTGCTGGACACGGTCGCCGCTGCTTGATATGAGGATCGGCCGAAGGGTCGTGAGATCGATCTCGCGGCAGCAACACCGCTCGAGGTGAGCCATGAAGGCGGATCTCGGTCAGAATCGGGCTCAAAGGTTGGCGGGCCGATCTCTCGTGAGGAGCGTGACGATCGTTGCCGTGTGCCTGGCGCTGGTAGGGGCGGCGCTCCCCTCCTTTGGCCTCTGGTTGCCGTGGGCAAAGGAAGGGGATAAGATCGCCAAGCGTCTGAACGAGATCTGGGCTGCGGTGCTTTCGGAAGACCGCACGACGCTCCGCATGTACGTGGTGGGAGATTCCGCGCAAGCCTTTATCGATCAGGAGATCGCCCACGCGAAAAACACAAAGGTCAAGTCCTATACGTCCCGCGTTCAGAAGACCACTGTTGACCAGGTATTGGGGCAGTTCGCTTGGGTCGAAGTGGAGCGGACGGCTACGCACGCAGATGGCAACACTCGCACGGAGCGCTCCCTCAGAGTGTTCAAGAAAGTGGACCAAGACTGGAAGCTCATCGTTGACGTCCCAAAGGACCGCAAACAAAAGGAAAAGGCGCCCGGGAGCACAACTTCAGCAGCTGAAAAGGATTTCTTCGATCTGGCGAATGAACGCCTTCCCGGGGCGAGATCCAAGTGATGCCAATGCGTTTTCATATATGTATGATGGTACGACTCACAGAAACTTGATGCCGAACAATAAAATCCCCCCTAACCCCCCTTTATCAAAGGGGGGAATGCGGGTCGCCTCTCTTTCGTAAGGGGAGACAGGGGGGATTTTGGACGTTGCAGACGTCACTTGAGTGAACGAACATTGGTATCAATTCTCGTGATCGGACACTGTATTCGCCAACTGCCGTCCGCAACAGGTTTTTCAGTATGGAATGTGTCTTCTGCAAAATAATTCAAGGAATCGTGCCTGCCACCAAAGTGTATGAGGACGACCTGGTGATGGCGTTCGAGGACGCCAACCCCGCGGCGCCGATTCACATACTCATTGTCCCGAAGACTCATTACCCCACCCTCAATGACATTCCCGACGACGACCCTCTCCTTGCCCACCTTCTGACGGTGGCCAGACGTATCGCCGAAAAGAACGGCATCGCACAGACCGGCTACCGCGTGCTTGTCAACGTCAATCGGGGAGGAGGGCAGGTGATTTTCCACCTCCACGTCCACCTCGTCGGAGGCCGCAGCTTTGGCCAGCGCATGATCCATGCCGCGGTTGGCATGTCGATCATGATGGCGAAGGTGGCGAACCTCTTTCGAGCCCGCACTTGATACCAAATTCTCTTCAGAGATGTGGAATGGCGGGCGCGGAGGCCCGCCCCACTACAATAAATAGTGGGGGCCGGCGTCTCTGCCGGCCCTTTCTATGTCACTTGCTCGAAAGCGCATCGCTGGAACCCGAGCTCTTACCTCCCGTTGATCACGCGATGTAGGACTGCGCTCACTTCTTCTATGCCGTAAGGCTTGGTAATCACGTCCACGAAACCGTGGCTCCGATAGTTTGCCATGACCGGATCGTTCGAGTAACCGCTGGACACAATTGCTTTCACCGAAGGGTCGAGCTTGCGAATCGCTGCAACAGCTTCCTTGCCTCCGACACCGCCCGGAATGGTAAGGTCCATAATTACAGCATCGAAATTCGTGCCTTCTTTGAGCGCTATCCTGTACAACTCAACCGCTTGTCCTCCTTCGGCTGCGTGGACCGTTTCATATCCAAGGGCCTCAAGCTGATTTGTCAGCAGGTTGCGGATGCACTCTTCGTCATCCATGACCATCACTCGCCCTTTTCCTTTCAAGGGCTGCGTGAGCCGCTGGGGTTCAGTACGGCGGGTTTCGCCTCTCGCCGGCAGGTACACGGAAAAGCTGCTTCCCTTGCCGAGCGTGGATTCCACGGTAATCGTGCCCCCATGGCCTTTCACAATTGACCACGATGTGGTTAACCCGAGTCCGCTTCCTCGCGCTTTGGTGGTGAAGTAGGGGTCGAAGATCCGGCGTAGGATCTTTGGCTCGACTCCTGCCCCTTCGTCGCTAACGGTGATCTTGATGTATCTGCCCTCGCCAACCTGTGGACCGGATTCCGGCCGGATGTCGATGTTCTCCGCTTTCACCGTGACCGTTCCGCCTCCCGGCATGGCCTGATCAGCGTTAATGACGAGATTGTAAAGCACCTGAGCGATCTGTCCCTGGTCCACGTGAGCGATCCACAGGTCATCCGGAACTTCAAGTGCACAGCGCGATTTGGAGCCTCGGAGCACGAACCTTGTCGAATCTTTGATGAGGTCGCTAACCGCCGCGTCGGATTTGACAGGCGCTCCGCCGGAAGCAAAGACCAGCAGTTGTTGCGTGAGATCCTTCGCTCGCAGGATGGCGCGCTCGGCTTCCCCGAGCCTCTTGTGAACTGTGTGCCCCGGCTCGAGTTGGAGCTTCGCCAGAGATACGTTTCCTAGTATTGCGGTGAGTAGGTTGTTGAAATCATGGGCTATGCCACCCGCCAGCAATCCGACCGCCTCAAGTTTCTCCGCCTTGAGCTGTTCTTCTTCAAGCGCTCTCTCGATGAGGCGCTTTTCGACTCTGAGGTGTATCGTTTCGAAGAGCCGATCGACCAACTGTAGGAGATCCTCCGGTCGTACCGGTTTGATCAAGTAGTGGGATGCGCCTTTGTCGACGGCTGCAATGGCGGATTGCAGATCCGCAAACGCGGTCATGAGTATGCACATGCAGTTGGGATTGATTCTTCTGAGCCGGTCGATGAGTTCCGTTCCAGACCCATCCGGGAGCCGTAGATCCAGAATCGCGACCTCAAAACCGGACTGTTGAGCAAGATTGAGCGCCTGAGCGCAAGACTGCGCGGCGACGACCGCATAGCCTTCGTCGGTGAAGATGTCGTCCAGACTGTCGCACAGGTTGGCATCGTCGTCCACGATGAGCACAGTCTTGTTCTCCATGACGCCCCCTCCTAGCCCCCCGATTTCATCTCGCTCCCTGCGAAGGTCGCCGCGCGGTCAGCACGAAAGAGATTGCGGTCCCCGAGTGTTCTTGACTGTCGATTACGACTTCGGAGCCGTGTTCTGCGACTACCTTGTGAACGACAGCCAGGCCGAGCCCGGTGCCGCGGGCCTTGGTGGTGAAGAGCGGTTCACACGCGTGCGCCAGCGTTTCTTGATCCATGCCGATGCCATTGTCGTCCACCGTGATGCAGACCCCATCTTCCGGAGTTCTCCGCATTGAAATCACCACCTTGGGACTATACGAACCGTCTTCAGCCGAGTGAGCCGCAGCACGCTTGAGAACCGCGTGAAACGAATTCTGCACGAGATTGACAATGACGCTCTGTAGCTTTTCGGCGTCGTAGAGCACAGGAGGCAAACCTGACTCACTGTCCCGAACAAGATGCACTCCTTTGGGCACGTCGAGAAGCTTGATCACCTGTTCCAGCCAAACGTCCAAGTTCCCGGGAACAGCACGAGATCTACGTCCCCGCGTATATTCGAGCATTTCGGTAATGATTGAATCGCAGACTACGATCTGTCCATCGATCCGGTCAAGATGTTTCATTACTTTGTCGTCCGTGAGGGCGACCTTTTTTCTGAGATAGAAGGCAGACGACCGGATCACGGCGAGAGGGTTGCGCAACTCGTGGCTCACGAACGCCGTCAGCTGGCCGAGCACGGACAGCTTCTCCCTCTTGACCAGTTCGGCTTGAGCAGCTTCAAGCTCTTTGGTCCGTTCGCTCACCTTTTCTTCCAGTTCCGCAGCATGGCGCGCCAGGAGTGTTGCGCGCTCCCGATGATAGTCGATTCGTTGCTTCAGTTCCTCGGGGGGCACGTTGAGCTCCGCAAGGATTTCGCCGTATGCTTCCGATATGGCGCGCGCTTCCGTCGGCGTTATAACGTGTTGATCTGCCAAAGCTTTGTGGGCTTCCGCCGCCCCGACAGATCCCGTGAGTGTGCGCTCCACTTGGCTAAGCAGTTCGGACAGTTCGAGCACGGTAATCCATTTCTTACCCGCGAGTCCCGCGTGAGCGACGCATTCCTCAGTGATCTCGATTGCTTTCCACGGTCCAAAAAATTCCGACAACAGATCTACTATGAGGACTTCCTTTTCGCCGAGATGTATCGATCTCCGGCCACCGGCGGGTACGCCAAGGGCGGGCCGCGTTGCCGAAGCGCCCATAAATTCCTCGACTCTTCGCTGCTGCTCTTCGCTTTGTTCGAAAGAAAGGGACACAATCACAAAAGCGCCGATGTTGAAGAGCATCGACCAGAACAACGAGTGGAGCACCGGGTCGCCCAGAGCGAGCCCAAACAGAGACCGAGGATTGAGCCACCTGATGCCCCACAGTCCCTCGTTCAGGATAGTGTTGCTCCACCACCCGCTCTCGATGAATGCAGGGAGAAGGAGCGTGTAAATCCATATGAGGAACCCTCCGGCGATCCCGACAAAGGCCCCGGCTTCGTGTGCGCGTCGCCAAAACAATCCACCGAAGAGAGCCGGGGCGAACTGCGCCACCGCCGCAAAAGAGATCATGCCCATGTTCCCCAGCATGTACGGCTCGCCGACATATTTTTGCGACCAATAGCCGATGCAAATGAAAAGCGTCACTACACACCACCTGCAGCCCAGCAAGTGCCTGCGGAGAAGACCAAGCGGTCGAAACCATCCGAACATCGGCAGTAGCAGGTGGTTGGTCATCATCGTCGAGATCGCGATGGAACAGACCATGATCATCCCCGCAGCGGCGGAGAGACCTCCAAGAAATACAAACAGGGAAAGCAGCGTCTGCCCCTCATTCAGAGGCAATGCCAGCACGAACGTGTCGGCCGCGTCCATGGGAAAGCCTTTCAGCAAGCCGGCCACCGCAATGGGAAAGGTGAAGACGCTAATGAGCAGCAAGTACAGCGGAAATACCCACATTGCCGTCTTGACGTGGTTTTCGTCGAGGTTTTCTATCACGGCCACGTGAAATTGCCGCGGCAGACACATCACAGCCGCCATGGAAGCCAGGAGATACGCGTTCCACTTGAGCGCGGAAAAGGGCTCGGTTAGTTCAGCTTTCGGGAGCGCGTATGCCAAGTTGCCGGTCCTGTCCAGTATGTCGCCGAAACCGGCAAACATGCCGTACGTCACGAAGGCCCCGGCAGCGAGAAACGCGACAAGCTTCACACAGCACTCCACAGCGAGCGCCATCATCATGCCTGGATGTCGCTCAGCCGCGTCCAGTCGCCTCATGCCCACCACGATGGTGAACACTATGAGTAGTCCGGTCACCAGCAAATCTCGGTATGAAGCAAGCCCCGGAAGGATCTCCCGATCCGCAGCCGTCAGCATGGCGAATGTCGAGCCGACCGCCTTGAATTGCAGCGCGAGATACGGCGTAATTCCCACGAACGCGATCACCGTAACCAGCGCAGCGAGTGCCTGCGATCTGTTGTAACGGGAAGAAATAAAGTCCGCGATGCTTGTGATGCGATACTCGTTCCTGATCCGGATGAGTTTCCGTTGGATTGTCCCCCACAAGACGATCACCATGGTAGGGCCGAAATAGACGGTCAGGAAGAGCAACCCTGATGTGGCCGCGGTTCCTACACTTCCGTAGTACGTCCATGTGGTGCAGTACACGCCCAGAGCGAACGAGTAGACCAGAGGATTGTTCGCGAGGCTCCGCCCCTTGCGGGACTTCCCCTCGGCCCATGCAGCCACAGCCGACAACAGCCCCATATAGAGACACACGACCCCCAAGATGGTGAGCGAATCGAACATCGGATAATCGTGCCGCGGCGGACCGGGCCGCCGAAATCGGGAGAATGGCCTCTAGCAATGGGCTGTCAAAGACATGCCGTGGGCTGGCGGCCGGTATGCCTCCGGGGCGAAGTCAGGCCTGCCGTTCGCAGCGGAAGAGGCATCCGGCCGCCTCACGTCTTCGATCGCGCATTGGCATCAATCCCTCGCGATCAGGAACAGGACGACAATGAACCCGCACCAGGTCGCGAACAGACTGTAAAAGATCGTAGTTGCGGACCATGCCGACGGCACGGTCAAGAACGGCCATCCGAATACAAAGAACGAGAGAATGAATACCAAAAGATGGAAGCCTGGTTCACTGAGCAATCTTCCGATTCTGTTCATGACTTGGAACTTCCTGTGAGGGCCGGTCTCACACTGCCAGGTACCGCTTCACAATGTCGTCGTTTGCCCAGATAGCCTCCATCGTACCCTCGTGGACAATGGTCCCTTTCTCGAGGATGTAGCCGTAATCGCAAACCTGCTTGCAGAACTTCAGGTTTTGATCCGCGAGCAGAATGGTCAAGCCGTGTACACGGATTTCATCTATAGTTTCTCTCAATGTTCGGACCACGATCGGGGCAAGTCCTTCTGATGGTTCATCGAGAATAACCAGCTTCGGGTTGGTCATCAGGGCGCGGCCAAGGCTTAGCATCTTCTTTTCGCCGCCGGACAGGCTCGACCCTTTTTGCGTTCGCCGGGCTTTCAGTACGGGAAACAAGGTTTCCACCCGCTCCAGCGTCCAATAGCCGGGTCGCTTGCACACTCGCCGCGCGATTTCCAGGTTTTCTTGGCACGTGAGATCCGGGAAAATGCGGAGGTCGTCCGGCATGTAGCTGACGCCCATTCGAGCGATGTTGTATGGTGGCAATGCGCGGATTTCGTCGTCCAGAAACCGAATGGAGCCGCTGCGCGGGGGCGTGAGCCCCATGATGGACCGGAGTGTCGTGGTCTTGCCCGCACCGTTCCGTCCGAGGAGCGCGATGGCCCTGCCCGCCTGCACCTGGAGAGACACATCCTGCAGCACGTGGGACGTACCGTAATACGTGTTGATCCTGTCCACCACAAGCATTACGCAGCCACCTCTTCACCAAGGTAAACCTCACGAACGTGCGGATCAGCCTTGATCTGCTCGGGCGGTCCGTCGCCGATCACATCCCCGCGGTGAAGGACAATCACCCGTTCCGAGAGCGAGAATACGATATCCATATCGTGTTCTACGATGACGAACGTGACTTCTCCCTCTTTGGATAGTTGACGTATGTTCTCAAGGATTTTGATCCGCTCGACCGGGTTCATTCCCGCGGTAGGCTCATCGAGGAAGAGCAATTTGGGGCGAGCGGCGAGGGCAATGCCCACTTCGAGTACTCGTTGATCTCCGTGCGAAAGTGCGCTCGCGGGAAGGTCTCCCTGCTCCTGCAACCCGATGCGATACAGAATTCTTTCCGCTTCCTCTCGGACGGCTTTCTCGCCGGACACGGTACTGAGAATACCGCGGGCACGTCGGTGCGCAGCGAGGATAGGAATTGCGACGTTCTCGAACAGCGTCAGGCCCGAGAAGACATTCACGACTTGGAACGACCGGCACAAACCCAGCCGGACACGACGATAAATGGGCTCGTGGGTGATGTCTTGTGCCTGGAATATGATCCGTCCCGAATCCGGAGGGATGAACCCTGTAAGGATGTTGATGAGGGTCGATTTCCCAGCGCCGTTGGGACCGATTATCGACGTCAGAACACCGGCGCTCAGTGACAAGTTCAGGTTTCTCGCCGTGACAACGTTGCCGAACGCTTTGCTCAAGTCACGGATTTCGAGGAGAGGAGCGGTCATTCAGAGTTTCCCTTTGAACAGCATGTGAGACACGGTCAGCACCTCACCTTTGGTGCGAAGCGACGCCTATCCTATACAGCGAAGCTCCGAGAGCAAAAATCCCCCCTAACCCCTCTTTAATAAAGGGGGGGAATCTCTTCCCACTCCTCTTTCGAAAAGGGGAAGCTCGTCTATACCCCCCTTCGTAAAGGGGGGCGGGGGGGATTTCTCTTGCATGTTTTGTATGCTCCAAAATGCCGGGCCAATCCAGGCTACATCACTTTCGACCTCATGCCGGTTTCGAGTAACGCTTGAGCAGCGCGGCTGTCGATCCCACGATCCCGCCACGGAATCCCATGATAATGGCCAGAAGGATCAGTCCGAACCACAGCATCCAGTTGTGGGTGAAGCGCTCGATCAGTTCTCGCAGCACCACGAACAAGACGCTGCCCACCAGGGGACCGCTGAACGTCTGCAATCCGCCCATGAGGCTCACCAGGACAGGGTCCGCTGAGTGAACCCAATGCGCCGCGTATGGCGTCACGTTGCTCTGGAGGAGAACACCCAGTCCTCCTGCGAGGCCTGCGAAGGCGCCGGAAATCACGAACGCGGCCAACCGGTAACGCTTGACAGGCAAACCCGCGAATTCCGTGCGGACGTGATTCTCACGAATGCCTGCAAGAACGAGCCCGAATGGAGATCGTCCGATACGATGAATGAGCAATATACTCACCACGAAGAAGACCAGCACAAAGAAATAGTACTGGGAATCTTTCATAATGGGGATGCTCACCAGGCCCAGCGTTATGGGGGCACGCACAATCCCGGAGAGTCCGTCATCGCCGCCCGTAACGCTGCGCACGTTCCACATGAGCGAAAAAACCATCATGCCAAACGCCAGCGTCAGCATCGCGAAATAGATCTCCGTATGGCGCACGCAGAAGAAACCGATGATCACTGCCATGGCCGCCGCCGCGATGACCCCTGCAACAATCGCGAGAATCGGATGCGAGTGGACATGGATCGTACACAGCGCGACTCCGTACGCGCCGGTCGCATAAAACGCGGCGTGCCCAAACGAGAGCAGCCCTGTCCTACCAAAAAGGATGTTGTAACCCATGGCGAAAATCGACAGGATCATCACCCGCATCGTGAGGTAAAGGATGAATCGACTGGCAAACAGCCCGATCCCAATCAGCACAACGATCGCTAACGCCGCAAGAATGTAGGTCCAGGAGCGGTTCATCGATCAACCTTCCGCGAAGAATCCCTGCGGCCGCCACAACAACACAACCGCCATGAGAATGAACGTGAGGAACATATCCAGGGTCGGGATGAACCTCGTGCCAAATGAGGTAAGAAGACCGATGACCAGGGCGCCGAGGAACGCTCCCTTGAGGCTCCCCAGTCCGCCGATGACCACCACGACGAACGCCTCGATGATGATTGCCTCACCCATACCGGTTGTGAGAAGGCCCACATACGGCACAGCGAGCGCTCCTCCCAGCGCGGAAAGCCAAGCGCCGAACACGAAAACGGCTGTGTATAACGCGGGCACCTTGACGCCTATGGCCGCAGCCATTTCTCGATCGGAAGCCGCGGCTCGAATGATCCTCCCCCACCACAACTTTTCCAGCATCGCCCAGAGACCGAGCGCAACCAAAGGCCCTACAGCGATGATGAACAGGTTGTACACCGGAAAGTCGCGGCCGGCGATCGATATGGAACCCGAAAGCCCCGGCACCGTGGGTGACCCTATGGATCCCGCGCCCCAGATCATCTTTACCAGCTCGTCGAAGATCAGCACCATGGCGAACGTCAAGAGAAGTTGGTACGGAAGCTCAAGGGGATACACGCGACGCAGCAGGAACCGCTCCATGAAGTACCCTACAATGCATACGACGAGCGGCCCCAGAAGCACTCCCAGCCAAAAATCCACGCCCGCGAACCGGAGGAACGTGTAGCAGAGGTATGCTCCCAGCATGTAAAAACTGCCGTGCGCGAAGTTGAGCACCCGGAGCACGCCGAAGATGAGCGTGAGACCGCTGGCGACCAACCAAATGAACATGCCGGCTGAAATACCGGCCAGGCACACATGAACGAGGGACTGAACCATCGAACACCAATCTCCAATCGCAGCTCACTGCTCTGGTCTTATCCTCCCCCCTCGGTCCCCCGTCAACGCTGGAAGTGTGTCTCCTCACCGTTGACAGGGAGAGAAAGGGAGGAAGACATATCTTTTCAAATTCTCTGGCAGTTGCCGAAATTTCTGACCGATTCGACCCGCCGACCAGGGGACTCCCGAACGAAGGTTTAACGGCTCTGCGTTGTCCGAAGTGAGGGAATCCCCTGGTCAGCGGCCACGCAATTGCGCTCTTCTATGGGCGATTGACCCGAGCACTTAAGCGGTTGTGGCTCTTGATGCCCCCCTCTCGTGGACGCGCCTCTACGACTTGAACGGCGGTTTGCTCGCGTCTCCCTCAAAAGGCGGACGGTTGAAGAACTCCTTGGCCGGAATCACGATCTGTTTGCCCATGATCTTGAATGGGTAGTTCGGGCTACCAACCGTCAGGCCCCACGGACCGTCGTACATCGCCTGGTGGTCTTCTTTGCGAAACACCCGTTTCCCAGCCGGACCGTCGAGTTCCATGCCCTCAAGTGCCTTAATCACGGGAGCGGTGTCTTTCGAACCCGCGGCCTCAATGGCTTTCTTGAACGCGAACATGGTCGAGTATGCGGTCTCGGACACGTACGCCGGATAATGGTTCCAGCGCTTCTTGAAGCGAGCCACCCAGTCTTTGTTCTGCGGAGTATCCGGATACAGGAAAAAGTACCGGCCGGAGATCCAGATATTATCAGGCATTTCCGGGCCAAGCCCCTCGAGCACGTCCATTGCCGCACCCACGGGAAGCATCACGTGTTTGATCTTTTCAAACATGCCGGCTTGCTTCGCCTGCTTCATCATGGTGATAAGCTCGCCGGCCCAAACCACGGAGTACAACCCTTCCGGCTTGGCATCCATGATTGTGTTGATGTGCGGCCTGAAATCGGTCGTTCCGAACGGCGCCCAAGATTCTGCGGTGAACTGTACCCCTGGCTTGAGCTTGCCGAGCGTCTCCTTGAACATGTTCCACGTAGTGAAACCATATTCGTATTTCGGGTTGATGGTTGCCCAGCTCATGGCCGGCAGATCTTTTGCCACAAATGCGGCGGCATTGCCGTCCTGGTACGTCGGAGTGCAAATGCGGAAGACCTGTTTGACGCCCTTCTTGAAGACCTCGTCCTCCGTCAGTTTCTCCGTCGCCGCATGGGTGACCATGAGCACGCGGTCGAGCTGCCCCATGACCGGTGCAACCGCAAGTGCCTGACCGGAGGAGTCGACTCCCGCAAGAAGGTCCGCGCCCCAGCTGTCGACAAAGTACCGCACATTCTGGATGGCTGTAGGAGCGGCCAGGGTTGAGTCTCGGACCTCCATCTCGATCTTCTGGCCCGCGATGCCTCCAGCAGCATTGATTTCTTCCACTGCCATGACCGCGCCCATTTTGTGGAATTCGCCGTAGCCCGCCAGCGTGCCGGAGAGGACGGCCTGATACCCCACCTTGACAGGTCCCTTGATGCTCGAGGTTGCGGCCCACAGACCGACGGGCTTCATCACACCGGTGCCGAGAGCCGATGCAGCCGCGGTCAACAATCCCGCCTTAACGAAATCCCTCCGTTTCATCCCTTGTCCGTCCATGGTCATCCTCCATGTCTCGATGTGGGAACGCCTCAGGATTCAGGCCTTGCGATGGACTAATACCAGTGCACAATCGAACCTGTCAGACGGCCGAATACCTCCTTCGCTTCGGAGGCATACCGGCCGTCTGTTAAAATCACTTCTTTGAAAGTGCATTGGTATAATTCATGGTGTTTCCGTGTCCTTCGGTCGTTCACTGCGCGTTGATGACAAAAGCTCCAGCCGGACCGGAAGTCCGCGTCCTGCGAGACCTACCAGATAGTCCAGCCGCCATCGACGAAGATCGTTTGTCCGGTAATGAAATCCGAAGCCTTGGAAGCGAGAAATATGACCACACCTGCGAGTTCGTCCGGCTGCCCCCACCGACCCATGGGTGTGCGGTCAACGATGAATTGGAAGCGCTCAGGGTCGTTGCGCAACTGTGCCACGAGCGGGGTTTCGAAATAGGTCGGCCCGATGGCGTTGACCTGAATCCCCTGTTTGGCCCATTCCAGTGCCATGACCTTGGTCATCTGGATCACGCCGCCCTTGCTGGAGGCGTAGGCAACCTGGGTTGGCAGCGCCACGGTCCCCAGAATCGAGGCCATATTGATCACCTTGCCCCGGCAGCGGGAGATCATATGGGGAACGACCGCCTGAGCCATCAAGAGATAGCCTTTCAGGTTCGTGCTGAGCACAAGATCCCATTCGTCCGGAGAAAGCTCGAGCACGGGCTTCCTGACATTCACCCCGGCATTGTTAACGAGAATATCGATGTGTCCGAGTGTCGAGAGAGTTTCCTCGACGCTTCGATCAATACACGCTTTGTCAAGAACGTCAACAGCGAAAAACTCGGCTCGCCGTCCCTCTTCCTCTACCGCGGCCTTGACAGCCTTGAGCCCTTCCACATCGCGGGCGTACAGAGCCAGGTCGGCTCCGGCCTTGGCCAAAGCCAGCGCCATGGCCTTCCCGAGTCCTTTGGATGCACCCGTTACGAGCGCCACACGGCCGCTGAGATCAAACAGCTCCTCGTACATGGTCGTTTCTCCGCGCGTACCACACCACCTCGGATAATGATCCGACAGCCCCTCCCCCTGATATCTTCATTCGGTGAATGGCTCTGTTCTCAGTCTGGCAACATACTTCGCCGACGGTTGCGGAGTCAAGGAGAACCGTCGCCTGAACAGACTACGGAGCCAATCGAAGGGTCGTGATTACGATCAGAGCTGACGCGGTCTTCACCGAAAGAAAAGCGCAACAGATCATAGTACATTGGAATGGTCTCTACCTTCACGGACTGCGCCAGGGAGATCTCCTCAAGCTTCGCTTCGCAATAACCTTGATCGTTCGTTCCGAAGAACTGGAAGTCGTTCTTCTTGTACAGGCCGATCGCCTGCGGTGTCACGTAGGCGTCGACCGTCAGAAATCGGCAACCAGTGCGGTTGTTGGTGAGGAAAAGACCTTTCGTGAGGTTGATCATCGCGGTCCCGACGCCTTGGGCCTGGTAGTCGACCTGGACGCCCAACCGAGCTATTTTGACGGCGGGAAACACGTCATATCTTTTTCCGCGTGGCAGAGCTCTGGAGAATCGCTTCCAGAAGCTCTTCGAGGCGCGTTTCTCCACAACTTCTTGGTATATCGCGTCATTGCAGTACGCAATAAGGGCCACCGGATCGCATCCCTCACTCACGGTGGCCCCAATGGGGGTCAGTGCATATGTCTTGGTCAGAAGTGTATGATCGTGTTGCGCAAGGTCTTCGGTGAAAAATTCATTCAGGTCAGGGTTCCCGCAGTCAAACCGTCGAGGAAACTCAACAGGCGTCAACTGCTCGAGAACCCACCCCTCATACTCGATCCTATTTCTGTCGTTTCTTGGCATCAGCCAGGATACTGTCGCGCAATCGAGCCAGATTGGGAGTAGGAACCGGACCTAGTTTCTCGTGTTTTTCCTTTTCTACCCGGTCCCGCCATTCAGCCGCATCTGATCCTTCGAGGACTGGTGTAGGGCGGATAGGAGCAGCCATGAACCTCTCATCCTCTCTGACGGTCTAGCCCGCCTGGAAAACTCGCTCTGCATCAACCGCGGATTACGTGGTCTGATGATATGTTTGACAGTCATTATACAGAGCCGATCCGGTCGCCTCAATTCTTTTCGAGCAAAACCCGTCCTGATCAGACAAATACATTGTGTTTTACCGTGTTATTTGTGTCAAGAAGAAACATCTTGCGATCTTCGATCCAATATAAAGTCTTCTAAAAGATTTTCTGCTCGATAGATGCCTTGTGTGTCGCGACCGCCCTACCATCGAGGCCCTGCAAGGCACACCTGCACATAGCTGTATCCGCTCTGCGTTCGCTTGCGGAGGTGCAAGCCAGCTTCTACATTCCCAGGTACGACGCGCGGATCTTTGCATCGCCAAGAAGTTCCGCGGCTGGCCCCGTGCGGACGATTCGGCCGTTCTCGAGAACGTACGCTCGGTGAGCAACTTGGAGACTCTTTGCGACGTTCTGTTCCACCAGCAGTACGGAGATGCCTTCTTCGTTGATCACACGGATGACGCGGAAAAGCTCTGCAACAATGAGGGGAGCAAGACCGAGTGACGGTTCGTCGAGCATGAGCAACGCGGGTTTGGCCATCAGCGCACGCCCGATGGCAACCATTTGCTGCTCGCCACCGGAAAGGGTATGCACCTTTTGATTCGCGCGGTCTCTCAGCCGGGGAAACAGGTCGTAAACTCGTTGTAGCCGCGCCTGGCGTCCGTTCCTCACGCTGCGTGGGTACGCGCCGAGTTCCACGTTCTCAAGGACCGTCATGTAAGGAAACAGGAGCCGCGCCTCCGGAACCATCGACAGTCCCGCGGCGACAAGGTCATGCGATCCGCGCCGCCGTGCATCGCGACCCTGGAACTGCACTTTTCCTGACAGCGGTCGCACCAGCCCTTGAATCGTTCGCAGAGCGGTCGTCTTGCCCGCGCCGTTCGACCCGAGTAAGGCCACGATCTCGCCCTTTCCGACGCTGAATGAGACATCCCACAGTACCTGGACCGCGCCGTACGCGACGTTGATGCCCTCCACATCAAGCATGACCGCCCTCCGCCACCTCAGCGTTCCCCAGATATGCCTCGATAACGAGCGGGTCGCTGACCACTGCGGCCGGGGATCCCCGGGCGATCAAGGACCCGTAGTTGAGCACCATCACTGTCCGGCACAGTTCCATAACCACTTTGAGCACATGCTCGATCATGATGACGGTGATGCCACGGCGCTGAATCTCACGGATCGTCTCGATGATTTTGGTGCATTCCGTGGGAGTGAGCCCCGACACCACTTCGTCCAAGAGAATAATTTCGGGATTCGTGGCTAAGGCTCTGGCGATCTCCAGGTGCTTTTTATCCACGAGAGTAAGCTCCTGGGCCTTTTGATACGCCTTGGTCTCCAGCCCTACGAACGCGAGAGCTTTCATGGCTTGCCCGATCCGATCCGACCGGGGCGGCAGCTCGCTCCTACCGAAAGAGACTCCGACTAGGGCATTCTCCAGTGCGGTGAGTGACCCGAACGGTCGAACCAGCTGGTACGTTCGGGAAATGCCGAGACGACAGATGCGATCCGGTCCGAAGCCCGTGATGTCGCTCCCTTTGAAGCGCACGGCGCCTCGGTTGGGCTTCAAAGAACCGGCAATTACGTTGAACAGAGTCGTCTTGCCGGCTCCGTTAGGGCCTATTATTCCCAGGATCTCTCCTTGGGGGAGCGAGAAGCTCACGTCGGTCAACGCGGAGAGTCCGCCGAAGTATTTGTGGATGTTTGAGCATTCGAGAAACGCTGTCATGAGACTTCTCGGCTTTCAGACAGCCCCAACGCAGGAAGGTGCTTTCCCGCGTCTGCCGCAGTGAAGCGCCGGACAATCGGCTGCAACAGCGGCGTCCGCACGAGCCCACCCGGCATGAACAGCCCAACGAGTACCATAATCGCGCCGTACATTGTCAGGTGAAGGTACGGCACCTGCGTCCACAGCACTTCCTGCACCAACGTGAGAAACACTACTCCGAGAAAAGGTCCCATGATGGTGCCCGTTCCTCCGAGCATCGCCATGACAATGGGACTGAGTGCAATCTCCAGACCAAACACCGCAGAAGGACTGATGTACGTGACGTTCCACACATATATTCCGCCGATGAGGCTCGCGGGAACAGCGCTGATCACCAGCGTCGCGCACTTGTAGAGCGTGGTCGGAACGCCGAACGCTCTCGCGACCTCTTCGTCCTCCCGGATGCTGAAGAGCGCCAGCCCGAACCGGCTCCGTGCCAGCCACCGATTCAACGCGATCGTGCCGGCCGCCACCACGAGAGCCAGATAGTACGCGGGTAAACTGTGGTCGCCGGGCGGAGTAGAAATGCCCCCCGAACCACCGGTGAGGTCGCGCAGATTGGTGCTCAGCACACCCATGAGGCTGATGAGGCCGAAAGTGCCAAGCGCGAAGTACGCTCCTCTCAAACGGAATAACGGATAGCTCACCGCTGCGGCGAACGCGGCAACAATCACGGCTGACGCCACCAGCGCGGGGATGAGTCCGAGCCCTTTGTTTAACAGGATCGCAGTCGCGTATGCTCCGATCCCGAAGAAGGTCGAGTGGCCCAGATTCATGTATCCCATGTGCCCGCCCACGATGTCATAGCTCACCGCAAGTGTCAGATACACTGCAAACAGGAAGAGCCACACCATCGCGTACGACACCATGAGCCATGGCATCGCCGCCAGGATCACCGCAGCGGTGAACAGACCAGCCAGCACAAGCTTTCGGCGGCCGACAAGAGTCATGATTCGGTCCCGAACAGCCCCTGGGGCCGAATGATAAGAATAGTTAACAGCAGAATGAACGCGATGCACGGGGACCACTCGGCCCCCACATAGTATGCGGTCAAAGCTTCGGCCAGGCCGAGAATCAGACCGCCGACCACAGACCCGACGAGGCTGCCGAGTCCACCGAGCACCACCACGCAGAGATACTTGACCGTAAGCGGGATGCCCATCACAGGAGTGACCGTAAAGAGAGTGACGTAGAAGACTCCCGCAGACGCAGCCAGCGCTACACCGAGGCCGAACGTCAGCGCGGAAACGCCTGAAATGGGGATGCCGACCACTTTGGCTCCTTCACGGCATTGGGTGATCGCCCGTATGGCCCTGCCTGTGAACGTACGCCGGAGATAGACCTGCAAAGCCGCGGCGAGTCCGCAGATAAAGAGGAGAATGAGAAGCCTCACCAATGAAATCACCACTCCGCCGGCCTCAAGCGGAGCCAGCGAGTAATCGATCCCCGTGACCGGTCGCTCCCAGAAAAAAGCCGTAAGATCTTCGATAGCTAGTGATGCGCCGAGGGTCACGAGTATCGACGCGACGAGAAGCTCGTGGGGAGGCTTTTCCGCCAGCGGCCGGAGAAACACCAGGAAGAAGACAACACCAACCGCTGTGAATACCGGGATTACCGCGACCGCAGACACGAATGGGTTCATCCCAAGGTGGACGAACGCGCAGTAGCTCAGGAGGGAGCCCAGCATGAGGAACTCGCCGTGGGCCAAGTTGAGCACGTTGAGCACACCGAAGCTCACCGACAGCCCGAACGCAGCGAGACCGTAAATGCCGCCGAGCAGGATTCCCCCCGCAAGGAGCTGGATCAGGTCCGCGGTCATGGTTATTCCTCAGTTCTCCTATTGATAATTACGGTTGCCCATTCTTCGGGGTAGCATAACTCTTCTCGCCGACCTTTGGAGCAGTTGCTAGAAAAAATGTCCATTTGGCCACCCGAGATGGAGATTCCGGGAGTCTCACTCCAAGGGGCGTCTTGTGCGTCATCCCCGCGAAAGCGGGAACCCATAGTCTGGACCCCGGATCAAGTCCGGGGTGACGGGCCGGACCAGAGAATCGAAAAAGAACTTCGGCGACTGCTCTGTAGTGGGTCCGGCCTCCGCGCCGGTCCTGGACTAATGGCCGGCAGAGACGCCGGCCCCACTATAGCAGTTCTCGAAAGTAATCACGGATTGACTGCCGGGTGCCACTGCTGGCTTGCCCAGCAGTGTGATGCTATTCCGAGCGACCTTTCGAGAGTCTCTGTAATCATTCCAGAATCCTGAGACGACTACGTCACTGTATCCATGCAAATGTGTGCTTATGCCAACGTGCGCTCAAACAAGTGACATCGGCGGCGTTCACCCCCCCCTGTCCCCCTTTGATAAAGGGGGGTTAAGGGGGATTTTATTGTGCAGAATCCGGTACCAGCGAGTGGTGCTGTCGTCACCGACAAACAACACATCAAAACTGGCCGCTCTACTTCCATCCTGGCCGCGGGTACACATGTTTGCCGGTTGCCACATCCGCGGGCCATGTAACTACGTACTTGCCCTGTTGGATCTGCGATGGATACGTATTGATCGATCCGTAGCCCGTCTCGTGGAATTTCTCCTTGCCGAGGCACGTATCGATATCGAGGCCTTTAAGAGCGGTCATGAGCGCCTCGTTGTTCAGCGTACCGGCCTTGGTCAAAGCTGCATGAAGGACCTCAAACGCGGCAACGTACGCCGGCGCCCACGGGTACATCGGCTCGGGCACCTTGGACTTCTCGAGCAGATCCGCGATGAGCTTCGCATTCCCCAGCTTCATGCCTTCGACCCAATAGGATTGGCCCAAGACGTTTTCGGCAGATTCGCCGAGCGGGTCGCGGAACACGCCGCTGTGATGGATGCAGTGGAACTCACGAGGGTTGATCTTCATCTCCTTGGCCTGCTTCATGAAATTAATGGCAAAGGGGATGTTGGACGATACGTAGATTATATCCGGATCGAGATTCTTCAGCTTGGTCAAAACCGGCGTGAAGTCCCTGGTATCAGCGGGCATGATCTCGCTGGACAGCACTTTGAGCCCGGCTTCTTCGGCGAGTTTGCTGGAACCTTTGAACACTCCTTGCGGGTGAAGCGTGTCTTCAACGACAAAGGAGACGCTCTTGGCTTTGCCTTCGGCCTTGATCATTTCCCAGTAGCGGTAAGTGTATCGCGGTCCGAGGTCGATGACTCCGACAAGCCACTTGTAGCCGCGTTCGTAAATCTTCGGCGAATTGGCACAGATCGCGATGAAGGGGATCTTGTGATTCTCACCCGCGGTGCTCGCCGCGAATGTGAGGGGACTGCTATACGGACCGAGGAGAACGTTCGCCTTATCGACGGTGGCAAGGCGTTCGTAGTACTTCTTGGCGGTGGCTTCGTCACTCTTGTCGTCATAGACGACAAATTTCACCGGAAGCTTCTTGTTATACTCCTTGAGGAAGATGCCGCCGTCTTTGTTGACCATTTCCGCCCACGCGTCCATGAGCCGCTTGAACGGCCCCACCTCCGATGAGAAGTGGCCGCTTTGCGAAACCGTCGCTCCGACCACTATCGCGTCGGGTGCAGCGCCTGCCGCGGGAAGGACCGCCAGGGACAATGTCAACAACAAGCACAGCACCATCGCCGACTCAAATTTACGATGCATGCTCGCCTCCTTGGTCGGGGACCGCAACGGTTCCCCACGTTGAGGGCCGCTCATTTCGCGGGCCGGTGGACTGAAACAAGGTTCCGGGAGTGGATCGTACGGGCAATCCTCTCCCTGTTGAAAGCCAACTACCGCCGCTAACCTTCTCGAACGACGCGCTTGGCCTTTCCCTCAAATCGAGGGAGCTCCCCAAGTTGAGCAACCACCACTTCCGGCGTTATGGTCAAGCGAAACTTGATGGTCTCGATGAACTTCTTCAAGGCCTCGGTCATTTTCTCTTTCGGGATGTCGGGCAGCGCGGGTTCGACGACTATCTTCAGCCGCTTTCCCGAGCCCATTTTCGGCACCACGAGCTGATATTCGTTCGCGAATTCCCCAACTTCGCGTACCAGGTTCTCGATCGCAGACGGGAACACGTTGATCCCCGCGAACTGGAACATGTCGTCCGCGCGGCCGAGTACGCCTCCATCGAGCCTGAGGAATGTCCTGCCGCATTCGCAAGGTTCCATGTTGAACCTGACGAGATCCTTGATCCGATAGCGCAGGAGCGGCATGCTCTCCGTGCACAGATTCGACAGAACCAGTTCTCCGACCTCGCCCGGACCGACCGGTTCGAGAGTTTCCGTATCGAGGCATTCGGCGTAGAACAGCGACTCGATGAGGTGAGTCCCGCTCTGTGCGATGCATTCAAAGCCGAAATTGGCAGCCTCGGTCGAACCGATGTCGTCGTAGTTTTTCGCGCTCCACAGTTCCTCAATGGTTTTCTTGGTGGACGGGACGTTAGCGCCGGGCTCACCCGCGGTGACTACGATCCGTACTTTAGAGTCGGCGAGGGGCATGCCCATTTCTAACGCTTTTTCGCCAAGAAAGAGCATGTACGTGGGCGTGCCGCAGACTACTGTAGCGCCCCATTCATGGATATTGCGGACACGGTCCTGAGACGACTGACCTCCGCCGGGCACGATAAGCACACCTTCCTTTTCGAGCGCTGCGGAGAAGCCCCACCACGCTATGTGCAGCCCAAAATTGAACGGGACGAACAGAATATCCGATTTCTTAATACCGTACCCGTACATGAAGTGCATGAACTCTTCATAGTAATGCTCTGTCCAATCCCGTTTGTTGAGGAGCACTTTCACCGGAATGCCGGTCGTTCCGGTCGTCTGGAAAGTTCTCACGCCATCCTCAGGAGGGACACACAGGAAGTCTCCCCACGGCGGGTGTTCGGCCTGACTTTCCCGCAGCTCTTCCTTGATCGTGAACGGGACGTACCGAATGTCATCAAGCGTGCGGATGTCGTCCGGCTTGATGCCCGCGGCGTCGAACTTCCTCCGGTAGAAAGGGCTTCGTTCGTACACGTACGCCACGCGCCCCTTGAAGCGCTGCAATTGCAGCATCCGGAGTTGTTCTCTCGGCATTGTTTCGGTGTCCCGATGCCAATATGTTACCTGTTCCATAGTTCCCTCGTTGACGTGAGCCTCAGGCGGCCGCATCAGCTCTAAACATCGGTGTCGTTCTCGTCGGATCGCGCAAGCGCTCCCAGCCCCTTGAGCACTTTTTCAGGAGTAAACGGCGTCGAAAACAAGCGCACACCCACCGCGTCGTAAATCGCGTTGGCGATCGCAGCGAGGATTGCTGACACGTAGCCCTCACCTACTTCTTTGGTGCGGTACGGACGACCGACCTCGTAGCTCTCGGTGATAACGTCGATGTGCTCCGACGGTGCAAGCGTGTGAATGTTCGGCATATGGTAGTCAAGCCAGTTCGGATTGAGTGTCCGGCCCTCTTTCATGAGTACCTGCTCCATGAACGCGTGGCCGAGAGCCATGGATACTTGCCCGTCGATCTGCCCTTCCACGAGCAGCGGATTGATGGGGAAGCCGCAATCATGAGCAGTAACCGCACGCAGGAGTCGGATCATGCCGGTGTGGGTGTCCACTTCCACTTCGGCCACCTGAGCATCGAACGCGTAGTTCTCGCTCCACCGGCCTTTCGTGGTGGCGAGGCTCGGATGCATGGGTTCGTCGCGCATGGTCCGCCAATGGCCTTCGCCGATGATGGAGTCGCCTCTGTGCTTGCGAATGCTCGCTTCGACGAGCTGCCGATACGTCCGGTGGTGATCCGGAGAGCCCGTCACGTAAATAGACTTATCGTCCACCACCAAGTCTTCTTTGCTGGCTTCAAGCTCTTCTTCCGCGATTTCCAGAAGCTTCCGCCGCACCTCCTCGGCCGCCACCCGCGCAGCGTTCCCCGAAACATACGCTCCTCCGCTTATCCAAGCGCCAATATCCACAGGAGTCGTTTCGGTGTCCGCGGCGATAACCTGGATTTCCTCCAACGGCAGCTTCAGCTCTTCCGCCACGATTTGAGAGAGGACCGTTTCTGCGCCCTGACCGATGTCCAATGCGCCGGTGAGCAGCGTCACCGATCCGTCGTCGTTCATCTTCACAATCACCGAGGAACTGTTGGGATAGATGAGCGATCCGCCGAAATAGGAACTAACGCCCATGCCGATCCCGCGGCGATACCTCTCGGACGATGCGGCCTTTCGGCGTTGGCCACATTTCTCGCTGAAGCCCGTGCTCTTCGCTGCCTCCTTGATGCAGTCCGACAATCCGCAGTTGTGGACGTTGTCACCGTTGGGAAGCAGTTCGCCGGATTGCCGCGCGTTCTTCAGGCGAACCTCTACCGGGTCGAGGCCCAACTCCTCAGCAATCATGTCCAACTGTGATTCCGCGGCGAACCTCATCTGGGGCGCACCGTGGCCACGCTGCGGCGCTCGCACCGGATTGTTGGTGTACACTGCGTACCCTTCGTATTTCAGATTTGGAATCCGGTAGGGCAGCATGGCAAAGCCCCACGCGAGGAAGATCACCACCACGCCGCTGCCCCGATAGGCGCCGGGGTTGTTGATGACCCGGTACTCCTGCGCGACGAGCGTGCCATCTTTCTTCACGCCGGTTTTGACCTCCACTATGAGCGGCTGGCCGTGGCGGTACGCGCAGAAAACCTCTTGCCGGGTGGCCACGATCTTCACAGGGCGGGATGTCTTCATGGACAGGAGACCAGCACAGAATTCGTGTGAGAACAGGTCGATCTTGCCGCCAAACGCACCGCCGACGTACGCCTTCTGCACCCGTACGGACGAGAGCGGCAATCCAAGCGTCCGTGCAAGTTTTGCCCGTTTGATGAACGGCCCTTGCGACGAAGTCCACACGTTGAGCTTGCCGTTGGCCTCGAAACTGGCCACCGTGGCCTGAGGCTCAAGGTAGCCGTGGGTACGAAGATGGCTCTCGAATCGGTCTTGGCGCACGTAGTCCGATTCCGCAAACCCTCGTTCCACATCACCCCACGCGGTTTCGGTCTTTCCCGCAATATTGCGGTAAGGCTCCTTGACCTTGGGATGATTGGGATGGATCTCCGGCGCATCGACTTCCATAGCTTTGAGCGGGTCGAAAACCGAGGGCAGCGGCTCGTAGTCCACGCGGATAAGATCAAGCGCCTCTTCCGCGGCATAGTGGTCCGTCGCGGCCACCGCGGCCACTTCCTCGCCCACATACCGGACCCGATCCACTGCAAGGGTCGGTTGGTCGGCAGGATAACGAGGGGTCTCCACAAAGCCGTGCGGGATCCCCGGTGTGTCGGCCGCGGTGACGATCGCCTTTACTCCCGGCACTTGGAGCGCCCGTGATGTGTCGATATTCAGTATCCGCGCATGGGGATGAGGGCTGCGAAGGATCTTTCCCACCAACATGCCCTGCAGCCGGACATCTACCGAAAAAATCGCGCCGCCAGTGACTTTTTCCGGCCCGTCCTTGCGAGGGACGCGCCTGCCTACGTATTCCAATTCGCTCATGCCTGACGTCCCTCACCCTCCGGCGACGAGATCGTTTCCACCGCCTGGTGGACGGCCTCGACGATCTTGTTATATCCGGTGCAGCGGCACAGATTGCCTTCCAAGGCCTTCTTGAGATCCTCCTCGGACGGCTGCGGGTTCTCGTCCAAAAGTGCGGTCACCGAGAGGACCATTCCGGGAGTGCAGAAACCGCACTGAACAGCTCCCTTCTCCAGGAAGGCTTCCTGAACCGCTGTCAATTTTCCGCCCTGAGCCAGACCTTCGATAGTGACAATTTGGCTGCCGCGACAATCCGCAGCAAGGGTCAGGCACGACAGTATCGGCTTGTCGTCCATGAGAACCGTGCAGGAGCCGCACTCGCCCGTACCACACCCCTCTTTGGTCCCCGTCAGGCCGAGGTGGTCTCTCAGCGCTTCCAGGAGGGTCACCTGTGGCTCAAGGGCAAGGTCGTACTCTTCGCCGTTCACCGTAAGCGCGACAATGTTCTTGTTCATAGGAACTCCAAGGGCTAACGAATTACGAGTCTTTCGAATGCCAAGCTCAGAGCATCTTCGGTAATGACTTCCACGCAGCGTCGGAGGTACGACGCGCTGTGCCCGTGGTGCATTACGGGCCTGATTTCGGCCGACGCCGTCCGAGCTGCCTCCTGAATCAGGTCCCTCGTGAGCACTTTGCCCTGGAGCAAGGCCTCGGCCTGTGAAGCTCGCACCGGCATCGCTGCAATCGAGCCCAGGACCACAGCCGCACGAGAGCATGTTCCGTCATCCCCGGCCTCGAGTACCGCTGCCGCGGAAACGATCGCGAAGTCGAGGCCACCGCGCGGGGATGACTTCACGAAGGCCTCGCCCGTTCTCCGTCCGCTTGCGGGAATTACCACCGTAGAAATGATCTCCGCTGGAGACAGCGATACTGGGCACAATGAGTCATGGGTGTACAGCCGCTCGATGGGCATGGTCCGCCGACCCGCGCTGGATTCCACTTCCACGAGAGCGTCGAGTGCCACAAGAGCGGGCGCGGTGTCACCCATGAACACGGCCCAGCAGCGCTTGCCTTTCGGTACGAAGTAACATCGGTCTCCATCACGTTTGAAGCACGGCTCCACGTACTGGAATGTGTGGCTCTGGTTGTAGTACAGGCACCGCGTCTCGAGACAGAGGTTACCGCCCAGGGTGCCCATGGTCCGGATTTGTGCGGATGCGACCGTGTGAGCGGCTTCCGCGAGGACCGGCGCGCGGTTGGCCACAACGTCCGACCGAACCACGTCACGGAGCGTAGTCAGCGCTTCGACGCTCAATGCGCCATTTTCGTCGATACTCGGGGCCTTTGCCGGAATCTGTTTGAGGCTGACCACATATTCCGGTGATGCAACACGATATTTCATCCGTACGAACAGATCCGTACCGCCTGCGCCGAGCCGCGCAGATGCTCCGTACCGATCGATGAACTCCACGGCCTCGTTCAGAGACCGCGGCTGCAAGAGCTTGAACCTGGGAAGATGCATGACCTGGTCCTCAGGGATGCCAAGTAAAGGGATTTCTCTGCGTGAACCGTCTGGGCCGGAGTCCAAGCAAAATGCGTGCCGCCAAGTACCGCGCCCGCGAAATAGGACCAGCAGACGACAGGCGACCGACGCGGAAAGCGTCATTGACTCGCAAGCGCCTCATGACGGAGGCAATATTTCGGAAGAAAACCGTGATTCTAGTCGATTGTGCACATTGCGGTCAGGAGGCGCGCCTCTCGTCGCGAGGCACTTCGTTCCGATATTCACGCGGGTCGAGGCCCGCCTGTTTCAACAGCCGTTGGAGCGACGTGCGACGCATGTCCAGCTCTTTCGCCGTACGGGTTACATTACCCTGATTGCGTTGGAGACACATTTCAAGGTACCGACGGGTGAATTCCTCAACCGCCCGTTTTCGGGCAGCGCGGAACCCCTGCTCGCCTTCGCCGGGCGTGACGTCCCAGCCCGCATCGGTGATCGCTTTGATAGGTAGGAGGTGGCCGATGGACAGTTCATCGTTTTCGGCAAGCACGAGCCCGCGCTGGACCGCGTTCTCGAGTTCTCGCACATTGCCGGGCCAATGATACGCAGAGATGATGTCGAGTGATTCCGCAGCTATTCTCGGAACCTTTCGCAGCGTGAACCGTTCGCTGTAGCGTTTGAGGAAGTGTTCGACCAGCAGCGCGATGTCCTCACGCCGTTCCCGCAGCGGCGGAATGGTAAAGCTCACGACATTGAGCCTGAAAAAAAGGTCCTCTCTGAACAACCGTCTTTGGACGAGTTCTTCCAGGTTCTTATTTGTGGATGCGATGATCCGAACATCCACCTTGATAGGATCGCTCGAACCCAACCTGTATACGGTGTTCTCTTCCACTGCGCGCAGAAGCTTTCCCTGAAGGTCAAGCGGCAGCTCGCCGATCTCGTCGAGGAAGATCGTCCCGCGGTGCGCAGCTTCAAAATAGCCTTTGCGGTCGGAATACGCGTCAGTGAACGCGCCCCTCACGTGCCCGAAAAGCTCGCTTTCGAGGAGCGCTCCCGACAGCGCCGCGCAATCTGCCACCACGAAGGGCTTGTCGGATCGCCGGCTCATGGCATGGATCCGCTTAGTAACAAGACCCTTCCCGGTTCCGCTCTCCCCGTAAAGGACCACGTTGCAGTCCACAGGAGCTACTTTATCGATAAACCGTCTTACGTCCTGCAGCACTTGGGAGTCGCCCACCAACATATTGCCGTCAGCGCCAGGAAGCCGAGGCTCGGTCTTATGCTGCGGTTTGTCCTCGACAAGGCATTTCCGGGCGACGACAGCGCGCACTGCCTGGAGGAGCTGGTCCAGCTCGAACGGCTTGGTGAGGTAATCGCAGGCGCCGCACTTCATCGCTTTCACCGCAGAATCCACCGCGGCGTAGCCGGTCATCATGATGACGTCGACCTCCGGATTGAAGGCCTTGACGTGTTCCAGCAGCTTGATTCCGTCCATCCCCGGCATGCGGATGTCCACGAGCATGATGTCGCAGGCGTTGCGGCGAACCATGTCGAGCGCGACCGCGCCGTCGGTCGCTCCCACCGCCTGGAAACCTCGCTTCGCGAGCAGCCGGACGCACCGCTTCCGTACGGAGTCCTCGTCGTCAACCACGATGATCCGAACGGTTTCAGGCATCTTCATCTCCTTCCAAGGAGGGGGTTGCCGCTGGCAGTACTATCCGAAATGTGGCCCCGCCCTCGACGCGGTTCGTGAGGCTGATACGTCCGCCGTGGTCCTCCACGATTCGCTTCCCGACGGCGAGACCGAGACCGGTGCCTTTACTCCGAGGTTTGGTGGTGAAAAAAGAGTCGAAGACGCGCTCCGCGATCGGCGCCGGGATGCCCGGTCCCGTATCGGATACCGAGACGCTCACCGCGTCTGAGCCTTCTGTGCTTGCGCGGCAGGTCGTCACGTCGATGCAACCGCCCGCGGGCATCGCATCGCGGGCATTCTTGACAAGGTTGATGATTACCTGCTGTAGGTCGTTGGTGTTAACCCGCACCAACGGAAGATCCTCCGCGTAGTTTTTTGTAAACAAGACGTCATCCAGTTCCGCCTGGCGCTGAACCAGGAGCAGCGCGTCTTCTATCAGGTCGTTGATGTTCAGTAGTGTGCGCTCTTCCGGCATCCGCCGCGAGAATTCGAGCAATTTGTTTACGATGTGCCGGCACCGACGTGCGTCAGCCTCAATTTCGGTGAGTTCGTCCAGGAGTGCGTGCGGATCGATATTAGCTTCCCGGACATCCTCCTTGAGCATCTGTACTGCCATCACCAATCCGCCCAACGGATTGTTGATCTCGTGGGCTACTTCGCCGGCGAGCGTCCCGATGAGGCACATCTTCTCCGAGTGGAAAAGATCCTCCTTGAGGCGCTGCATTTCTGAGAGGTCTGTCACGGCGATCACGATTCCCACTACTCCGGAGTCTTCCACGAACGGCGAGCTGCTGACGAGCACCGGCAGGCTTCGACCTGACCGGCTGACGAGCCGCGTTTCGAAGGAGGTCTTGCCTGGGATTGTACCTCCCCACTGAATGATTTTTCGGAAGGTGGAGCGGCCTTCGGTAACAACTACTCGGGAGAAATGCAGCCCCAGGAGTCCGCCCGGCGGGTATTCGAGCAATTCCTCCAGCCGCGGATTGGCGAACGTGATTGTGCCCTGAAGGTCGAGAATCTGGATGCCGTCGTTCACCGATGCGATGATGTTTTCGCTGAAGGCCTTGAGTCGAGCGATCTCGTGGTCGATGAACTCTTTTTCCTTCTCCTTGGAGAGGTCTCGCGCGACGCCGACCATCGCAATCGGACGGTCCTTTTCGTCTCGCAAGGGCACGCAACGTACATGAGCGGGAAATATCCGCCCGTCCTTGGTGCGGAGCGTGATTTCGCCGTGGAAAGGCCGATTGCGACGGATCTCGCCGATCACGTCCGGATCGGTCGCTCCGAGCACCGCGATGTGGCGGTTGAGCACTTCTTCGGCGCGGTATCCGAACATCTCTTCCGAAAAAGTGTTGAAGAAGACCAAGCGACCGTCGATGTTGGTCATCACGATGGATTCGATGATGTTCTCGAGAACATTCTCGATGAATTCCTTTGTAGTCTTCTTGAGGCCGAGGATAAACTCGTCCCAATTAAGCTGGTTGACCCGGTTCCGCCTGTTCGCAGTCGCACCGCCAGCGAGAGCGTCACGTTTGCCGTCGAGCGGCGCCCTTTGCAGTCGCTTGTGAGGCTTTTCCGATATCACGGAGCTTTCTGATGAGAGAATGCGGGGCTTGCGGGGAGTTCGTTCCTTTTCCATCTCAAATTCACACGGTGATGTCGGCGATAAATCTAGGTCTTCGGGAGGTCTTCAAGCCAGGTTGCAAGCTCTTGGACAGCCTTTCCCAGCTGGGCCGTCAAACCGTCGACTCCTTCCATGTTCGCCGAGGCGCCTTTCTCTTCGATTTCTCGGGCGAACGAAGCGATGCGGTCCAGCTTGAGGTTAAGCGCCGCGCCCTTGATTGAATGACCTCGTTGCCTGATGCCCGGGAAATCGGTGGCTGCGACCGCTTCTTTCAAGGCCGGGAGCTCCTCGTTGTTGGTGTAGGCAACGAAATCATGAAGGAACTCGATGATGTCCTCCGGCTCAAGACCCTGTTCCAGCGCTATGTCATCCACTGAAATCATCGCAGTCCCCCGAACACCGAATATTGCACGGCTTCCTACCAATGCGCTTTCAACCAGGTGACGCCCTTGTTTTGGTGGGACAGGCATCTTGCCTGTCCGAACGTGACAGGCAAGATGCCTGTCCCACCAGTACTTATCCGACATCGTCGCCTATTTGATTGCGCACTAGTATCAGTCGAATTGCGCACGCATCGCCAACGATAAACTACCGCCCGGAGCGGTTCGGTGTCAATGGAGTATCAAATGTTGTAATGGTTCACCGGGACATCGAGTTGCACCCTATGGTGCCGGTTCGTGAAGAGGCCCCATCCCCCAGCCCCTTCCCCAAGTATGGAGAAGGGGGGCGGTGGAAGCCCCCTCTCCACCCTTGGAAAGGGGGTTGAGGGTGAGAACGGTCGCCCACCCAGTGAACGATTACCAAATATTATTCAATTCCTGAGCGTTCAAGTCAAAAAAGAGGGACGCACTATCTTCGAGGAGGTAACCGCTTGACAAGTATGAGGGTATTTCTGCCGTCCGGTGCTGAATTGTACGTCACCTCGTCGAGGAATTGACCGATCAGCCACACCCCCAGACCTCGCTCGCCGGGCTTGTCGAAATCCGGGGGACGTACCTTGTCCGGATCAAATCGAGATCCTCGGTCCTCGATCCGGATCTCCAAATGCTTGGCATCGACACGCAAGACAACCGTAAGCGGTCCAGGCTCCATACCGCGGTACGCGTGATCGTGGATGTTGGCAAAAGCCTCGTTGAAGGCCAGTTCGAGGTTATCGATCCATTCCTCGGCATCACTGAATGCAGGATGTTGCTCGAGTAGGCCTCTTAGCAACAGATTCAGCGGCCTTAGCATCAGAATGTCCGCCGTGGTTTCAACCTTTACCGCGATCTCACGCTGCATGATCCGCGTCCGTCCACCTCTAACCGCTCCGACAGCTGGCTCATTCTACATCACGGACAGCAGTAACAACGATACATCGTCCTCAAACGGCGATGCGCCTTTGAATTTCTCAAGGTCGTCGAGTACTCCGTGAATAACGTCCTCGACGGACTGCTTTAAATACCGAACAAACGACATTCGCAGCCGGTCCACACCGTAGAACTCGTCGGATTTGCCTACCACACGCGTCTCGGTAACTCCATCGGTAAATACAAGGAGCTTATCTCCCGGCCCCAGCCTTCGTGTGTCCTCGTCGAACTCCATATCTGGAAAGGCCCCCACGAGCGGACCCCCGTCCGATAGCTCTTCGACATCGCCGCTATCGGCCCTGAACAGAAACGGCCTTGGATGGCCCGCATTGGTAAAGACCAATTCCAACGAGGCAGGATTGATGATTCCGTAGAAGACCGTGAGAAAATCCGCATCCGGCAACACCCGGAACATCTCATCGTTGATCGTTGCGAGAAGGCGTGCGGGCGATGGAGTGTCTTTGGCGAATGTATGAAAGGCCATCTTGAACATCGCGCCGATCATCGCCGACGCGACGCCGTGACCCGACACATCCACTTGCACAAACCCGATCGATCCGTCTCGGAGTTCCACCACGTCGTAGAAGTCTCCGCCTGATGCGGAAAGAGGTCGATAAGACACCGCGAAGTGCAGCCGTTCATTGCTGGGAAGTTTCTGGGGCAGGAGGGAACTCTGGAGTTGGGAGGCCATCTCGATCTCGCGCGCCATGCTTCGATTCCGTGCTTCGATCTCTTTGCGCGCCTCGTAGAGTGCCAGATGATTTTTGACTTTTATCGACAATTCCTGACGGTCGTACGGCTTAGTGATGTAGTCCACCGCGCCGGCTTCAAGGCCCTTTTCGCGGCTCTCCGAGTCCTCTCGAGCAGTAAGGAAGATTACCGGGACCGCCCGGTCGACCACGCCGTCCTTCAAAACTTCCAACGTCTGGAACCCGTCCATTCCCGGCATCTCGATGTCGAGCAGGATAAGGTCGGGCTTATGCTCGCGCGCAAGCCCCACGGCCTCTTCCCCCGACCCTGCCAGGATGACCGCGTAGGCCCCCCGGAGCATCGCCTCAAGCATCCGGCGACTCATTGGATGGTCTTCGACTACCATTACCTTGGATTGGTCCATAACATTCCTCTGCGCAGAGGCCGAGTCCAAGGCCGACTCAATCACTACCAATTGTATCCGTATTTAACGACAGGGGTCGATGCAAAATGTTCGCACAAATTGTACAGTTTGGGCGGGCGACCGGCAGGTCGCCCCTACAAAAGCATTGTTGCACCCACCAATTAGTGTTTCACGACACGGGGATCGCGAAATTCCTGACAAAAATCGGCTGACACTAACCTTTCACGTGGTCATGTCCTCCAATCCGAGATCCTTGACCCTCTCTCTCGTGGGAATCCCGTCGGAGCTGTAACCAAGTGCCGCATAGTATTCGTCCAGAAGGCCGTCCAAGTCGCGGACGACCTGGCCCGTCGCAGGTCCGGCGTTGGGAAGAGGCTCCTGGAGCATTCGTTGGGGCAACGTGTCGTCCTTTCGGGAGAAACCCTCGCGAACGTTGAACCAGCGCTCCAAGCATACGATGCGTTCGCCCACAAGGTTCAGGAACGGAGGATCGGCGAATTCCTCGAAGCCTGTCGCTGCTGCGAGTTGTTTGCCGAGCAATTCCTGAGTCATGCCGGAGTCAGCGAAGTTGCACAGTATGCCCGTCTCTTCCACAGCCTTTCCGATCTGGTTGATTGCCGCGATATCACCGCAGCCGCGGTCCGCGAACCTATCCACGGGCCGCGGGTCCGGCTTGCCCGAGATCTCCTGCCGCGCATATCCGTACATATGACTGCCGCCGATGTTGGAGGTCGCCATGCTGAGTCCGTGGCACTTGGCTGCCCTGGGTTCGTACGCGGGGAGTTCCAGGCCTTTTGCATGTATTGCATACGATGAGGCGCCGCGGCCGATGATTTCCGCCGCAAACCTGGTTCCTTCGCCGAGCACGCGAGCGAAGCCCTCCCGCAGCGCAATCCGCCGGATGAGTTCAAGCATTGCCCGATGGTTGCCCCACTGCAAGTCGAGGCCGTCTGTGTCTTCCTTGGTGAGGATTCCCCGTTGAAACAACTCCATCGCGAACCCGATCACACTGCCGGTGCTGATGGTGTCCACTCCGAGAAGGTCACAGAGACGGTCCGCTGCCACGGTCGCGCCTACTTCGGTGTTCCCCACCTGAGCCCCGAACGCCCAAATGGACTCGTACTCGGGCCCTTCGCTCCGTTCACCGGTGTACGGACCGCTCTTGACCTCGTGGACCTGTCCGCATCGGGTCGCGCAGCCGTAACAGCCGTGCGTGCCAACCCTCATGGCAGCGTACGCATCGGTGAAAAGGTTCTCGATCCCGGTCATATCGCCGCACTGGAAATTCTTGACGGGCAGGATACCCATCGCACGCGTCATCTGGGCAAGAAACGTGGTCCCGAAGGTATGCATTTTAACCCGGCGTTTGTGCTCGCGCAGCATTGCGCTATGCTCTTGCACGAGCGAGCGAAAGCACTCCGGATCGGCGGCCTTGATCGGCGAAGCTTTGGCGTTAATCGCGATGGCCTTGAGGTTCTTGGAGCCCATAACGGTTCCCACACCGCACCGGGACGCGGTCCTCGTCCCGTGGGTAATGGTCGCAAAACGGACGAGGCGCTCTCCTGCAGGCCCGATGCACGCGGTTTGAGTGCGTGGTCCGTACTTTTCGCTCAGAGCCTTTTGCGTAGCCTCGGTGTCCAGGCCCCACAGCTCGCCGGCGGGGAGTATCTCAACATCTCCGTCGTGGAGCCAAAGATACGACGGCAGGTCGGCTTTACCTTCCACGATGATCAGATCATATCCAGCGAATTTGATGAACGCGGCGAAGTTCCCCCCGCCGACCGCACGGGCAAGGGCGCCCGTCAGAGGACTCTTGGTCATGACGATCCAGCGTCCGAACCCGATCGCGGTCGTGCCGGCCAGCACTCCCGGCAGGAACAAGAGCGGGTTATCCTCGCTCAGCGGCTCGATGCCCGGCAGTTGTTCGGCCAAAAGATAGCCTATGCCGAATCCTCTCCCTCCGATGAATCGTGGCTGAAGCGTTTCCGAGGTCGGCTCGGACGCGGCAGCGCCGGTAGAGAGGTTCACCCTGAGGATGCGCCCTGTGTATGCCGACATGGAGTCCCTCCGCTATCCACCGGCCCCCTCCGGAGGTGGCGGACCGTATACGAGCGCCCGTTGGCGGTGTTCTTCGATGGCGAGCCTTCGGGCGGTCTCGGTGAAGAACCAACGGCCGATCTGGCGACTCAACCATTCGAGGTGTACCGCAGGGGGGATATTGAATCGCGCAGGATCCACTCTCATCCCCTCTTCGGAGAACCGCCAGAGCTTGTCGGAGTCTTTGACGATCGCGTCGTTCAGCGAAAGCGCTTTGGTCCGCGAATCATGCCCGATAACGATCTCGCAGATTTCCTCGATGAGAAGCGGGTCGTAACCGATTTCCTCAAGTATGGACCGTGCGATCTTTGCGCCCTCGACCTCGTGAACGCGTTGGAGTTCCATGTCGTGCCCTTCCGGCCCGAAAGCCCTGAGCTGGAGGTCTTCCGGCACGCAGCGCCACCCCACGTCGTGCAGAATCATCGCGGGGAGCACCACCGCTTCGTCACCCCCCTCCGTATCGAGGAGTTTCAGCGCGAATGAGACTGCCACGGTAGTGTGAATCACATTGTCGCGAGTTTCAATGAACGGTCGAGCATGTTCGAAGATCCGACGGTACGTTCCTTCCATTCATCTCCTCAAAAAATTCTGAGCAGAATCGGCTCTGAGCTGGCGGTCACCTCGAAAGCCTTGAGCGAGGGCTCGCCGCTGTACATGTGGCCAAACAGGCCTACAAGCCTCTCATAATCGCCGCTCTTTTCGTACGCGTCAACGTCTGCTTTTGTATCCCACGCGGTAACCGAGATTCCTTCGTTTCCGTCGTCGAGGCATTCGAGCAGGTGCACGAAGCGGTTGCCTTTGTGGTTCTTGTGTGCCGGAATCACTTCGCGGTTGTAAAGTTCACGCAACTCGGCCATTTTTCCCGTTTTCACCTTGAAGAAGGTCATGCGCACGTACATAGTCGCCCCCTTTCCGTCGCAGAGCTGGACGGGATTTGGATTTATGATTATTGCCAGAATTTTTGTCCGATTCCCGTGGCGAAAGCCGTCATTCCTGCGAAGGCAGGAATCCAGTTTCTTTTCTGGGTTCCCGCCTTCGCGGGAACGACGCTTCCTTTTTCGATTACCCGTCTCCCGAGTAAATGGACACGATTGCGCTTTGGTTAAACCCCAACACTGTGTTTCTGCAATCGGACTCTGTTCAAAAGCCCTTCATCATCTCGCTCACCATGCTGGGCACTTCGATGCGCCCGGTGGGAGCGAGGATTTTGCTGTTGTAATCGGTGGCATAGTATTTCTTGAGCCTTCGCACGAGCCGCCGGAACACCGAAGTGTCGATTGCCTTGGCGATGTCCTCCAGTTTTCGGCCCGTGCACTCGGCAAGGGTGGTCGGCCCAGACCCGATCACCAGACGCCATCCGCCGGTAATCGGCACGTTGAACTCTTTCATCGCCGGGATACATTCTTCCTTCACGAACGTGTAGTGCTCGTCTTCTTTACCGGGAATAATGTTGTAGTACTGGTTGAACTTCCACGCGCCCATCTGGATCTTGTACGGACCCTCGGTAACGCGGCCGCTCGACGCCCAGAGCCTGCTGCAATAGTTGCAGACGTAGCCGTGGAGTTTCCCGGAAATGGTGCGGTAGTCGTCGGTGGAGAGGATCTTTCGCAGGTAATCCTGCTCGTCCACCGTGCCCACCGCGATGATGCGCGGGCCCTCACCCACCGCAACGTAGTACCCGCCTAAAAGCTTGATCCCGAGCGTCTCGAGTGTGGAGTTGTATTCCCGGCTGACAAAGTCGCCATATCCCTCGAACATGCCGGGAATCACGTCCCAGTGCTGGGCGAAGAGCACCGTCATGGCCTTCCTCCCTACATCCTGAAGACCCGGGACATCAGTTCCGCGATGTACTCCGCGTCGTTGGCCGTCTTTTTGGTGTACTTTGCGGGCCGTGTCTGGACCCAATAGAGATTGTGCGGAAAGACCCCGTCGTCATCGAGCACCCACTCCATGTCCTGCGGCGCCCCGAAATATTCCTCTACGTGTGCAGCGATTCTCACGAGTTCCTTGAGTTCGAGTGTGTCGAGGCAAGGACGTGAGCGCATCTCTCGCGGCACTTCCCGCAGGCAGGTTCCCGTGGAGTGGTAACACACCATCTTGTTCTTCTCGCCGATCGTACACTGGACGTCGCCGCATTCCTTGTCCACGATGAACTGATCCGGCGTGATCTCTCCGCTAACGACACTCTCGCCCAGCCCCCAATTTCCTTCGACGACGACCTTGGATGTGTCGCCGGTCGTCGGCAGAACCGTGAGACACACGCCCGCGCACCGAGCGTTGACCATTTTGAGCACTGCCACGCCGATGGGGGCCTTCTCCATCTCCATGCCCTGTTCGACTCGGAATGCGATGGCCCTTGTGGTAAATGCACTCCCCCACACGCGGATAACCTTTCTCACAAGGTCTCGCTTGCCCACCACGTTCAGGTACGTCTCCATCTGGCCGGGCATGCTCACCGCACCGCTTGATCTGACCGCTACCGGCAGCTGATCGATGCCGACGCGGAGACGAAGTCGTGCATAATTATCCTCAAGCTCTTCTCTCATAGCTTTGGGCATGTCGCGGGATTCGACAATGCCGCGGATGACTCGACTGGCTTCCAGTTGCCCTTCGACCTTGTGGAGTCCTTCCTGGTTGGCACGAACAAAGCCGCGTATCTCGTCCCCTGCTCCCGTCTCTTCCATAAACCGTTCGTACCCGTCCACCGCGACAGCGAACCCCGGCGGAACGCGGAGGCCGAGATGAGTCATCTCTCCGAGATTGGCGCACTTCTTGCCCACACGGTCATTGTCTTCGCTGCCCAGCTCTTCAAACCAATAGATCCACTTCTCCGACATGGCAGGCCGATCCCTTCCGCGATAGGGAGCGGGCGCGGCGGCCAAGTCTGTCTCCACGCTTGACCGCGCACCCGCTCCGAGGTGAGGCTGGTCCTAGCCGATGATGTAGACTGTGCCGAGGTTCGCATCCACTTTGATCCGTTGACCGGATTTGATCTTGTTCGTGCCCTCAAACACATTCATCACCACCGGGATGCCATACTCACGGCCTACAATCGCCGCATGAGAAAGGCTGGCGCCGCGGTCCACCACAACGCCCTTGATCATGGAGAAAACGGGTGTCCAACTCGGCGACGTGCTGGCAGCGACAAGAATGTCGCCCTCCCGCACCAGGTGCAGTTCGTCCTCGTTGAGGATCACTCTGGCGGTTCCTTCAGCCACGCCGGGTGAACCGCACGTGCCATACAGGTCTGCCTTGAGCTCGGGCCGAACCTGAGGCATCGCGCCGACCACGACCTTCAGTGCAATCGGGTCGTTGGATTGAACCAGCACCTTCATGGCCTGGTCGAGATCGAAGCCGTCCGCGAGAATCGCAGGTGGATTCGGCTGCTTCTGCCACTCGTCCCAATCGGCCTTCCGTCGATCGACTATGTAGCGGAGGTCGAATTGATCGGGATTGATCCCTGCGCGGCGCACCTCGTCGGGCATCAGGAAGAACACGTCTTCGTCGTTGTCCAGGGCGCCCACCTTGACAAAGCGCTTCCCGAGGCCGAGGGCGCTCCGACGCATCATCGCGTGGGTGTACAGATCGAGATAGTGATCGTGCTCCTCGCTGAAGATGCCGCTCTTCTGAGCCAGCCGCATGAGCTGCTCAAACCAACCCTTTTGTTCCGACGGGACCTTGGCAAGAAGTTCCTTTTCCGCATCGAGCCGTTCCTTGGCAATGCGCAGTCGCTCGTCGTCGAGATTGAATCCGCCCCCTTTGAGCAGGAACTGCTTCACCATGCCCAGCGCGGGCGTTGGGTCCTCGACCCAGGTGGGGAGATTCATCTCGGACATCCGCTGCATGCGCCAGCCGTCTTCGTTCATGAATTCCATGAAATCTTTCATGAACGCGCGGCCTTTGTCGGTCTTTTCCAGAGCACTGCGAATATCCTGAGGTTCGCTCTGAATGATTGCTTCCGCGAGCCCTTCGAGCTGCGCGCGCTTGGAAAATTCCCACAGCTTGCGATCTACTTGAAAGACCTTGTTGTCGAAGCCCGAGACTACCTTGTGGAAGAGTGGAGACGTGTCATCGATCCCAGCGAGCTCACGGCACATATTCTCGAAAAGGATGTACGCGGTGTACGTGCCATACATCATGTACATGTGGATTTCCCACATGCGGCGACAGGTGGCGATCGTCTGCTCGAAGTTGTCCAGGAGTTCGATGTTGCTGGCGACGTCAAGAGGAAGCGCTTTGAGGCTCTCGTACCGGCCGAGGATTTCGTTGACGAAGCCGCCCCACATACCGTCGTAGTCGCGGACGAACGGCAGAATGGCTTTGCGGAATTCCACTTCGCGACGCTGTTTCTCTTCTTCGCTCTTCACCAAGAGGAGTGTTAAGTACCCGCCGCCATTCATGAACCGCCAGTCCCACCCTTTTACCGTCGGCAGGCTGAGCTTCTCAGCACCCCATTGCATGCCGTGACGACAGAAATTGATCCAGAACCAGCCGAACATGGGCGTCCACGGCGGAACAGAGTGCGTCGCGTCGAGAAACCAGGCGGGAGATTGCGCCAAATCGCGCTCCGGGTCGAATTCAAGCCCTGGGACCACGTCATACATCTTCATAGCGTCCTCCTCTTGGTGAAAGTGACGTTTGTGGGGGTTGTCACACCTGTTTGAAAACGCTTGCCTTATATTTGCGCGGTCTCAGGCCGGAATCCGCGGCGGTTCGACCGCGGCGGGGAGCATTCAGACAGAGAGCATGATCATCATGCATCAGCGGGAAATGTCGCGTTTATTCCGGCTTGAGTTACTCGTTTGTCAGGTTCAGTGCATTGCCCTCCCTCCGTCTACAACGATTGTTTGGCCGGTAATGAAATCACTGTCGTCCGACGCGAGGAACGCAACTACGCCGACGAGGTCACCGGTGGTTTCGAGCCGCTTGAGCGGCGTGCGGTCTGTATTGTACTTTTCCACGTCCGCGATTGTCCGGCTCGCCTCGGTGTCCGTGAAACCCGGCGCCACCGCGTTGACGCAGATGTCGTACGGGCCCAGCTCGACGGCGAGCGCTCGCGTCAATCCGACGACTCCACCCTTGGACGCGACGTAGTGCACAAAGCCGTGCGACCCGGTGAAGAAGACTTCTGAGGCAAGATTCACGATTTTTCCTTTGCCGCACTCCTTCATGTGCGGGAAGACCGCACGTGTGCAAAGCCAAGGCCCGCGCACGTTCACCGCCATCAGGCGGTCCCACTCATCCACACTTATTTCAGCGAAAGACCTCCTTACAAGGCCGTAGTAGTATGCCGCGTTGTTTACGAGCACATCGATGCGGCCGAAACGGTTCCGAGCCTCCCGGGCCATTGCGAGCACGTCCTCTTCCTCGGCGACGTCCACACGCATGGAAAGCGCTTCTCGGCCCGCCTCACGTACGAGCGCCGCGGTCTGTTCAAGCCCTTCCATGTCCGCCCGCGTAACGGCCACGATGTTGGCGCCTTCCTCCGCGAGCCTCACGGAAAAGGCTCGACCTAACCCCTTTCCCGCACCGGTGACAACAGCTACGCGACCGTCCAGTCTTCCCATTGGGACCTCCCTGGAGGCTGAATAATCGATGTTCCACGCACTGCATTTCCTAAATACAGCGCGGATTCTCAGGGTCTTGGTGGGACAGGCATCCTGCCTGTCACCGTTTTCGGGGTTAAGAGTCCAATAGACAGGCGAGACGCCTGTCCCACCATGGCCTCGCCGAAATGCGCGACCGAACATGTGAAAGACGGCCCCAAGCTCTCACCTTCAAGCAACGCCCCCCTCAATCCCCCCGTCAACGGGGGGAAGTGCGTTCCCTCCCCGTTGACGGGGAGGGATAGGGAGGAGGAAGGACGAAGTCTTAACCGACTGGAATCACAAACCCATTTTGTTATCTCAACACTTCAGGGCGCAAGCTGCGCGCCGTACGCCTATCTCCGGCACTCCGGATCAGTAAGCCCGCCCCTTTTGTTCCCAGATCTTCGGCAGGCCGAAATCTTCCGCGATGACCTTAAAGCAGTTGTAGCTGCTGCCCTTTCCGATTCCGGGTCCGGAGTGCCCCGATGCAGACGCCATATAGAGGTTTTTGATAGGGAGGCGGTAGCCCGATATCTCGGGAAACGGCCTCATGCGCCCGAATTGAGAAGCGAACGTATCCTCCATGGCCCAGCCGCCCTGGGGCATGTTGATGTTTCGCATCTGCACATCCATCGGCGTTGTTATGTGCGCGGCAATGAGGTTGTCCATCGTCATGTTCGGTGCGAACCACGACCATTGGTCCATCACGACCTTGACGATATCCTTTTTCATTTTCAGCCACTCCTTGTCGCTGAAGAAGCGATAAGGGGCGGTAAATTGCTCCACGAGAATCGTGTGCTTGTCTTGAGGCGCTCTTGTTCTATCCCAAATGCTGTCCGGCGCGACGATGGCCACGAGCTTTTCCGGTATCCCCTTTGTAAAGAGTTCCGCCTGATGTCGCGTCGCGAAGTAATCCGCATCCTTGGGGCCCCAGTTCAGCCGGGGACACATACCGATGCCGGGATTGTCCTTCTCAGCCGAATACACGGGAAGTTCATGCAGGGCGACATTTCCCCAAAAGAGCTGCGATCGGTCGAAGAGGACATTTTTTGCCCTGTAGGCGATCTTCTCGGGAACGTTATCTTCACCGATGAGCTGCAGCACTGTCTGGGGTGTATTCAAGTCGCTGATCACCGCTTTTGTCGCAGCGATCTCTCGCCCATCGGCGAGCTTCACGCCAACTGCCCTCCCGTTTTCGATGAGCACATTCTTCACGGGTGTTTCGACGACGAACTCACCTCCCATAGAACTGAAGGCGCATTGAAGTGCATGTGTTATGGCGTGAGTGCCACCGACGGCTATGGCTGCCGGCTCCCAGGAGAGAATGAGGCCCAGTGTGTGGAGAATCATGCAGAACCCGATAACGTCGTTGGGCAACACACCGCTGGACGTCATGCAGGATCTCATGAAAAGAGTCCTGAGGTAATCGCTCTCGAAAAGATCGAAGGCTACCTGTTGCGAAGTGTAAAACTGATACTCCGGCGGCAGCCCGGCCTCGGGATCGTCGATGAGGCGCTCAAGGGCATCCGGGGTTCCCCACGGGGTCGGGGGGTTGTACCGATATTCGTGAAACGCGGCCCGCCATTTCTTCTTGTATTTCAACAGTAGATCGTAAGCGACGTCCGCGTCCCGCTTGGAAAAGCGGGCAATCTGGTCGATGGTCCTCTGCGCGTTGTCCTCGCTGAACTCGGCCCGGCCCGTATCGATATCCGCAACCTTCCAGGCCGTGAATCCCATGAAGCTCATCCCGTCGTCGTAGATCATGCCCTCGCTATGGTCCGGGTACACATACGCCAGACCTTTTTCTCTCAGCTGGAAATCGTCGTACGACGGGTGGCCGTAAAATCGAGTAAAGTGGGCGCATGGATTCTGAAGAAAACCCGGCAACGGGAGAGCTTCTCCGCATGCGCCGCCACCTAGTTCGTGCTGTCGTTCAAATATGACGGTCTTCATTCCTGCGTGCTGCAGGTAACAGGCGATGATCGTACCGTGATGGCCGCCACCCACGACGATGGCGTCATACGTCTTATCGGCCATGGAGGAACCTCCTTTGCGTGCGTTGGTCCGGTGCTCGTCCGATCACTTCTTCTCCGCCGGACACACTCCTGCGCCCGTACAGAGCAGCCTCAGCGCCCGGGTCAGGACTGCCGGCCGCAGGAGAAGCTTCAGGAACATCCGAAGGTCGTCGCCCCCTACCGTGGCTTTGATAGACCAGTGCACCGGTTCAGTGGCTTCGATGTTGAGCACCATCGCGGCTGTTCCGTTGTCTTCGAGCTTCGTCAAGTTCGCGAAGTGAGCCACCATTGTGGTCTTGCCCAGTCCCGTTGAATTGACCTTCATTTGTGAGCCTCCTACAGCGTCTGCCAAGAAATCCGATTCGCGTAGATTCGGCCGCTGTGTCCCTTCCGCTTCGAACGGCAGGCCTTGCTGCGCTTCAGGGGCTCGTCGGCCTCAGAGCGGCGGCCCTACCCGTTTCTCTTGGCAATCGCTATCTATAAAGTTCCTTTGGCCTTTGCCGAAGTGACGCACGCCGGTTCTCCCCACCAACGCTCGATTCCGAGGTCTTGGGCAATCCGGTTGGCCGCGTTGTAGCCGGGTCCAAAGGTGATCAGGCCGCCTGGGAAGGTGCTGGCGCCGCACACGTAAAGCCGTTCGATGGGCGTGGCATGCTGCGAGCAGTCCTCGTTCGGCCGGAGGTAGCCCATCTGAAGGGGCAAGTATCCGCCCTGCTTGATGGAGCCTTTTACCATGTCGGCGAATTTGTTGCCGATATCCAGAGGAGTGGTGATGTAGTGCCAGAGGATCGCATCGTCGGTGATATTCGGGACATACTTCCGGACCAGTTCGACGCACTGTGACGCCACTTGTTCCCGGATGCGGTACCACTGCTCTCCTCCGCCTTGCGAAAGATCGTGCGGAGCATGAAGCGAAAGGAGCGCTGTACACTTCCCCGGCGGCGCCTGCTTCGGGTCGTGGAGCGACGGGAAGCAGCAGTTCAAGCCCACGGGCATGATCTCGCCCTTGTGGATTGCGTCGTAGTGCCGTACGATGTTTTCTTCAGTCTCAAAGCCCAGCACCGAGATGAGTGCGCGGTTGAGGTCCGGATTTGACTGTGCAGCGGCAAACTGCGGGGGCTCGGCAAGCGCGAGGTGCACGTGGAATAGACTGGAAGAGTCCCATTGCCAGTCCTTTATTCTAGTAACGAACCGGCTGTCCAGGTTGTTCTCCCCGACGTATTTCAGGAACGTCTGATACGGATCGAGGCTGCTGGCCACGAATTTGTTTGCCGTGTAGACCCTGCCGTCGGCCAGTTCGACTCCCGTGGCGCGGCCGCTTTCCACCAGGATTCGTTTTACCGTCACCGGCGAGATAATCATGCCGCCGTGGCGATAAAGCACCTTGGTGAAGAGGTGCGCGAGATGATGCGATCCGCCGACCACGAGACCGTAGTTCACTGCGCGGTTGATCATCAGCGGAACGAGATAGCTCACGCCCTCCAGATCATAGTTGAGTCCCCACATGCACGACAGGTACAGAAACAGGCACCGCACGCGGTCGTTCTCAAACAGGTCGTTGATGATGTCTCGTGGGGTCTTCTCGGTAAGCTCCGTGATCTCGCGGCCCACATCGGTCTGCTGGAGTGTAACCATCTGTTCAAAAGCGGGTTTTGCCTCTTCATAAGTGGCCGGCGCGAGGAAGTCGTCTGTGAGAACTCTGTATCGCGCTGCGATCCGGCGGTAGGTTTCCGCATCCTTCTGGGAGAAGCGGGCAATGGATTCGCAGGTCTTTTCCACGTCGCGGTACAGGCACAGCGAGGAACCGTCGGCAAACGGCATGGCCATGACCAGGGGCGGGAGAGCGAATTCGAGGTCGTAATCCTTGGTCAAGTAGTCCGAGAAGTCCGTGAGCGGCGGTGCATAATCTATCATAGGCATGTACACCGCGTGGGTGTTGTGGAGAAACCCCGGGAGAGTAACCTGCTCGGTGGCAAGTCCGCCACCCGCTTCGAAGCGCTTCTCGAGAAGAAGGATTTTGAGGCCGGCCTTTGCGAGATAAGCCGCGACGGTGAGGCCGTTGGGGCCTGCTCCGAGAATGATGCCATCGTACGTACGGTTCATAAGGTGCCTCCTTGTACGGATCGCGCGGGCATTGGTCGAGGCGACGCGCGAGGGTGCATCCGCAACCCGTTAAGAAATGGAGCCGGAGAGCGCGGAACCGAGTTTCTCTGGCCGAAAGATCGATAGCGTGGTGGATTAGGAAATCTTTGTTGCCAACCTGATCAGGGGGACGTCCTAGATCAATAGTTCCAGGAAAACCTTGACATGTCAAAGCATTAATATTTATGGTGCCATAAGCTCACGTTATGACAAGCCGTCCTTGTGCGCGATCAAAATCGTGAGGGAACGGGATGCCTCCTTCGCTTCGGACGGCAAGCCTGACTTCGATTCGGAGGCACACCCGCGGCACGCATCATTCGACTGTTTGAAAGCCTATGCCATCAGGAATGTCCAACAGATGACCGGCGACCTCAACCTGAGACAGCTCAAAGCATTCTACTTCGCAGCACTGTATGGAAGCATCACGCTGGCCGCGGAGAAGCTCTTCATCACTCAGCCGGCCGTGAGTATGCAAATCAAAGGTCTCGAGGATCACTACGGCGTGCAGCTCTTTGTTCGGGGCAAGAAGAAATTGGAGCTTACCGACACCGGGAAGCGCCTCTTTCACGTGTCCCGCAAGATCTTCGGGCTTGTGGCAGAAGCTGAGCAGCTTCTTAACGAAGCGTCCGAATCCGCGGTGGAAATCCTCAGGATCGGCAGCACCAAGACGCTTGTGCGATATGTTCTCGCGCCGTACATCGCGCGTTTCCGGGAGCTGTTTCCGCGTATCCAGATCCACATCGACGAGGGCAGCTCTCAGGAGATGGTGTGGAGCGTCCTGGAAAAGCGAAACGATCTGGCAATCTGCGGAAGAATGCCCTACGACGGACGACTAGAAGTAATCCCGTTCGAGCAGGACGAAGTCGTGCTGCTCGCCGCTCCGTCACATCCGCTCTGCCGCAAGGAGAAGGTCACGATCGCAGATCTCGAGGGAGAAAACGTTATCCTCCGGGAGAAGGGCTCCGGCACCCGACGCCTCGTGGAGAGGGCGCTGGAAAACACCGATATCGTGGCTTCGGCATTCATCGAGACAGCGAACGTGGACTTCATAAAGGAATTGGTGGCGACCGGAAACGGCATCACCATGCTCGCGCGTATGGGCGTGGACCAGGACTTGAGCAGCGGCCGTCTCAGGATTCTCCCGTTGGTGGGCGGACCGTTTTACCTCGAACGCGACATCGTCATCAACAGGGAAAGAATCCTTTCGAAGGCCGACCGAGCCTTCCTCAATGTTCTGCTGGAGGGAAAGGGCCACCTGAATCGAAGTGAGGGGAATACTTCCAATTCCAGAACCTAATACCGGTGCGCTTCATACACGTGAAAATGGCAGGCACGGAGGCCCGCCGCCACCAAACATAGTGGGGGCCGGCGTCCCTGCCGGCCCTTTTTGTATCACTTGTTAGAAAGCGCGTTGGCGTAAGTGCCCTACTTCAAGTGTCCGGTTCCCGATCGCGTTTGTCCAGTGGTAAGCGGGGGGTTGCGGGTTCTTCTCAGGACGCATGCCATGCGCCCTTACAGTAGCGATCGGCATCCCTGTCGGTCGATTCACCCCTTACGACAAGTGCCTTTTCTGCCTCTTCACCAAATGCTGCCGGTAGGACACGGCTAAGAGTGTGTCCCGTTACCCTCTAAGAGGGACAGATCGCGGGTCTTGGTGAGGTCCTCGATAATCTTGAGCAAGCTGACGATGTCAACGGGTTTCTCAACGACCATGTCGACGCCGCTCTCCTGAATGCGCTTCTCTTCGGCAACCTGTCCGCCCCACCCCGTGAGAAGGACAAACGGAATCTTGGGAACGCTTCGATCGAGACAAGTCCGAAGCAAGACCCGGCCGACTTCCCATCCGTTCATGCCGGGCATACCGAGATCGCAAATAACCAAATCCACATGAGTGCTCTGGAGGCGCTCGATTCCCTCTTCGCCCGAGAGAGCTGTCAACACATCTTGGCCCAACGCGCCGAGCCCCTCTTCGAGCATCGTCACCATTGCTTCCATATCATCGATAACGAGAATCTTTCGCCGGGCTGTAACGTCAGGGCGTTTCGCGGCCTCGTGCTTCTTGGCGACCTGATCGGGATAATAAGGGAGTCGTACGGTGAAGATGGACCCTCTGCCCCTTTCGCTCTCCACAGTGATATTGCCGCCGAGTGACCGCACGATGCTGACGCTGCTGGCAAGGCCCATTCCGGTGGCCTGGGCGCCCTTCGAAGTCCAAAACGGCTCGAAGACTTTGTCCAGCTGATCCGCTGAAATGCCTGTCCCGTTATCCCGCACCGAGAGGACAACTTCGGCGCCGTCACCGTACACGGATGTGGTGATCTCTCCGCCTGCCGGAAGCGCTTCGGTCGCATTCTTGATAAGATTGAGAAGGACTTCGAAGAGTTCGTCTTCACGCCCTTTCACAATGCATCCATGCTGCACCTCGCGGTTGAAAACGACTCTCATGCCCCGGCGTTCGTAGTTGAACCGCCACCAGGTCTCGCTGATCTCGACCGCTTTCTGCGCAGTCTCCGACAGGTCGAACGCCTCGTCGGATGCCGCGCCGGATTCCGATCGGATCCGAGCGACGTCCTGGAGTCGCCTGACCGTTCCCGAACCCAGGCGCGCGCTATGCACGATCTGTTGGAGGCTTATTTCGACTTTCGAGAAGTCTGCTTTGCGAAGACTCGACTGAGCGATTCCCGCTTCACCCATGATGATCTGGAGCAGATTATTGAAGTTGTGCGCGACCCCGGTGGCCAACTCGCCCACTGCGGTGAGGCGCTCTGTTTGGAGAAGAAGTTGCTCGGTTCGTTTGCGTTCCGTCAAGTCATAGAACGCGCAGTACGCCTTGAGAAATGTGCCCCGCTGGTCCCTTTCGACCACACCGTCCATGGCAACGGTGAGGGTCGACCCGTCCTTCCGTTGGAGAAGAAGCTCGACTTGTCTGATCTGGCCCCGCGCCTTGAGCCGTGTGAACCGCTCCCCGTAAGACGGCCGTTTCATGGGAGCCACGAATTCGGAAAACGGCCGGCCCACCACTTCATCGACATCATAGCCCAGCAGGTCTCGCCAAGCCTGGTTCACCTCGATCAAGCGGCCCAGTTCATCGAGTGACTGATAGCACACCGGCGCATTGTCGTAGAGCTGCCGGAAGCGTTCTTCGCTTTCTTTGAGTGCCTTTTCCGCGTTTTTTCGGGCCGTGATGTCGCGAGCAGCACCTTGGATCGCAACCCGGCGTCCATTTTCGCGAATTACCCTCATGCTCACTTCGAGCCACACTGCCGCGCCGTCTCTTGCCCGGCAGAGGATCTCGTAGGTGCCGGCGGTTTCCGGGTTCGTCATCATCACGCTGAAGATCTCTTTCGCGTACGCGTGATGCGCGGGATCTACTACGTCTCGAAAGTTGTAGGTCACCCAATCTCCGGGCTTGTACCCGAGAATCCACTCCACCGCCCGATTGGCCGAGAGGTAATTGCCCTGGAAGTCCTGGGTATAAATAATATCGTTAGCGTTATCGAATAATTCCTTGTATTTAGCCTCGCTCTCCTGGAGCGCGCTGGTACGCTGTTGCACGCGCATCTCCAACTCGTCTTGCGATTCCAGAAGCTCTTCTTCCAAGCGCCTGTGCTCTACCACGGTCTTGGAAAGCCGCCGGTTCTCCACAAAGAGCTCGGCCACGCGTCGTTCGTTTCGCAAGAAGAACGCAGCAATTACTCCGCCGACTACTGCGCCGACCAGTCCGACTGCAACGATGCTGCTGACGTGTACAGGATTCGTTCGCAGGACCATTTGGAGGCCCGCCGCGAGCAATCCGGTGAAGAGCGCACCTGCAAGCGAGCCGAGAACGATGTTGATCATTCGGATGTCTTCTCCACACACTCGAGGCCCACGGGATTCATGGGCTTCGTCATTGCCTGCTAGAGCTGCGGCTTCGCCATACGGCCGAGGAAGACGATGCAGTTCGACGGGACATGGCGGATTACGTACACAAATGCGTGGTCCGCTCTAAAGACCGGAAGCGGCTTTGGGGCGCCGCTCTTGAGCCTCATGACTACGCCGGACGCGCCGGCGGCCTCCGTGCCCTCCTCGTTGACCTCCACGAAGCTTGAGTGGAACACGGCTCCAACAAAGAGGTCCTTCTTTCCGGTCATGCCCGAGAAGTCCGCCTTGAGCGATGAAAACGCGTCGATCATCCCGAGGGCCTTGAGCGTACCGTCAAGCCTGTAATCTGATGAACTCTTGAATCGAGGGATATAGATCTCCAACTGTGAGGGTTTCAGCGCCGCGGTCCATTGACTGAACATTTCGGCATTCATCAATCTTTCAAGCCGATCGAGACCGTTGGGCTCGTCCGGGAGCAACAGCACCATCGAAAGTGTTCCGGCATCATACGGCAGCTCCAGAACTTGTAGTCCGTTCGCGCGTGCGTGACGGAAACTTCCCGTACGGTGCATCATTCGGACAGTCGTCGTTCCTCCGTCGCTCAAGATGAAGGGAGCGTCGTGGGTGAGCTCCGGCGAAAAGCGTTCCTGCCATGCGCCCTTGAAGTATACAGCGTTCGTCAACACCAGTCGCGTCTGGGGATCTACCGTCCCAGGTGGAATGAGCCGCGTGACCGTATTCTCCGTGCGCTCCTCAACCCATCGATTTATCTTGTCTTCGGCCTTCTGGGGGGCCGAACCGAAATCCAGTTCATCCACTGTGGCGTCATAGCGGGAACGCACCAAATTCAAATATGGTTCGAGGAAAAGCGTACCGGCATGTGCCCACAACGCATTAGCGGACAGTAACCTGCATTTGGAAGCGCGCACCGCGTTCAATTCGCTCAACAGGGCCCCGAATTCATAGTGCACTTCCGGCGGCTTCTCCGTAAGGCGGAGCACCTTGGCTATTTCCGTGGCGGTCCGGCCCTGCGCACCTGCATAGGTCATCGCAAGAGCAGTCGCAGCGCTCAACGGCGAAAAAAAGACATTGCCGTCGCGCGCGTCGAGTTTGCCGTACACATCGAATGCGAACGCGTTCACCGACAAAGAGACACCCGAAGACGCAGGAGCTGTGCGGCACAAGAGAAGTCCGATTCCGCACAATAACAGCGCTAAAGGCAAAATCCGTATGCGAGCCTTCAAGCAGTTTTCTCCCGGCGGGACCGACGGAGGTCCGAAGCAGCGTGCGCGGCAATTTGCTCGGCGATCAACCCACCTGTCCTCTTATACCAACTCTTGTAGCAAAAAAGCCACCGGGAAAAAACCCCTGCTGTGACCATTCACTTACGTGGGGCACCGCTGCAATAGCTGCCCCGAACGGGGCAAACCGTGAATAGCCGTAGTCTTTCAGACTACGGATGCGAAGGCTCAAAAGAAACTCTTTGGACCCTGAAGGCGTCGGCCAATTATCGTGTGCGAGGCCGACCCCTTCGGGGTAGCGGAAGGGATGGACCGGTTTCCGTGGGCTGAAGCCACACGGCTATTCACGTTACGCCCTTCGGGCGAAGACCCTCCCCGGGGAGTGCGGATTAACAGACTTTTGAGCCTTTTCCGGACGTAACTGAATGCTTACCTCCTGCTGGTCTGCATTCAGTTACGCGGGTGCGCGACGTTGAATTCTTCGCTCTCCTGCCGTATGTTTGCATTTGATTCGCGGTCGGGGGACCTGACTGGAGACAGTCGCGGCGCGGGCCTTCATTTTTCTTACGGAATCGCCGCGCATTTCGCGACAATTAGTGTAGAAGCCCCGACATGCCCCAAGGCCAAGCGGGCCCCGAGGTAAGGCTCGATGAACGGCAAGGTGCATTACTGGATTGTCTGTGATGCCGTAGCCTACATTAGGTCTCACGGAGACGACGTTCAGAAACGCGCTCTGCAGACGCTTCAAAACGCCTACGGCGAGAAACGCCCGATCCACGCCATTCCTCCGTATCGATCGGCAATCGAGAGTATCGCTGGATTTGAAGCCTGGCACACGGACAAATTCTGTGACCTGAGCCTGTACCTGCCAGGGCTGCCGTGGGGCGCGAAGAGGAATGTGAGCGGGCTCGCGGGCCGAATGTTCACGGCTTTCAATCACTTCATCTCCCCCTATCCGGAAATTGCCCACGAATGGCCGGACGCGAATGGCTACGCATACAACCAATCGTCCATGCGAGGCTTCGATTCCCTCGTCGTCAAAGGGATTTCAGATTATCTCCACGGACTGGTGGACGAGTCTAATTCACTGGTGCTCGACCGCATCAAGCCGTTCTGGACGAAGGGAGCGTCCAGGTGGCAACAAAACTTCGACCGGGAGTTGATACACACTACCTTTGCTCCCTGGAGCGTGGTGGTGCGGGTCTACTACTCCAGCCTCCTGCTGGCTCACGACGAACCGCTGGAGGTCCGCGGCCCGAACCGCTACCTGGTGGGCCTTCAGCTTCTCGGCCCGGTCTTCCATGCGATCGCCGACTCGTGCACACCCCAGCACATTCGCCCTGCTCTGGGGTTCGGACACCAAGTGTGGGAAAACTACGTCCAATCGAGGGTCTACAACCGGGAAATCGACATGATTCCCGCGCTCGTTCGGCAAATTCTGTCGAGTGAACCGTTCGAATCCCGCCTGCGCGTCACGGACGGCAGGCTCGCCGGAATGTTCGACCCGGCTGCGTTCGTGTACCGCCTGAGCGTGCGCACCGCAGACCGTATCAAGCAGACCACACAACAGACGTGGAAAGGCCTTTGGCAAGCGGGAGAAAACTTCTGGCGGTGGTATCTGACAGGGACTCACATGCCGGACGACGCGGCATATCTCTACAATCAGGCAGTGGCGGGAGCGGTTCATGCTATCGAGCGCGCGTCAGAGGACTTGGTCCGAATTGGCGTGATCGGGTCTGACGGAAACCTGGCTGCCGCGGACAAGATGCCCCGAATGGACCTGATTCAGAACTCGCTGCCGTCCCTGCCGACAAAGCGCGATTCCATCGAGGACCTTCCATCTGAAGAAACTCGGCCTGTGCCGTTTTCGCGTGTCGAAGATATCCTTGGCTTTGTTCCCCAGGACGGGATCGAACTGACGGAAGCGCTTCGCCAAGTAACCGAACTGCACGAACGGTCATTCCCCTCCGGGCCGGAAACGCAAGATGTCAACAGGCTTATAAGCCGTGTCGAGGCGCTGCTGGTTTCAGAATTCCGGGCAAAGGCTGCCCAAGACGGTCCGGATTTCTGTCCCCTGCGATCAGTGGAAAAGATCCCTCTCGATTCGGATATCAGCGCGCATTGGGGCACAGGATCATTCCGGATACCGTCTTCAGCGGAGTGCACCGACCCCGAGCAATTCGCCGAATACATCGACCGGCTTGATGCCCACGCGGAAATCGCGCAACGACTGCAGCTTACTCAGGCTGTGGCCGCGCTGACATTCTACAAGGATCGGGTTCGAGAGGCAGGACCGGCCTCCGACAGGGTGGATCGCATTATTGCCGCGCTGCAAGCCTTTCGTGACACGGGCGAAGACCAGCCTCCTATCCCTGCTCTCGCGGAAGCAGCTCAGCGAGCCGAAGTTCAGGCGGTCCGCACCACCCAACCACTGGCCGACCAGGTGAAGGATGTGGCAGAGCGGATCGCCTCTGCCGCGCACGAGTTGTTCTTGTCCTTGTTCAAGGTGCCGGTAATGTCTCTCGCTACGGCCGCGGCGGTAGCTGTACTTGTCCTGATGATCATCCCGTGGGGGGGCCCAGAGCAGATCGTCGGCGTGAGCCCGATCCAGTGGGAGGAAGCGCCTGCTCCCGGACTCATGCCAAAGGCGCCCCTGTTCAAGAGGATTGAGCCGCCAGAGCCGGCAAAGCCACGCGTCGCTGTGATACTCACCTTCGAGGGCTTCAAGCCCCCCCTCGATCAAGAGTTCGTTAACCGATTGTACCGAGCGCTGGAGCCGCGGGACACCGCGCGACGAAAGTTCGCCGTAATCGGCCCCGACGAAATATATAATGCGATCCACCGCGGAGAGATCAAGACCGACCGTCCCAAAGATGCGCTCGAAGGCTTACGATCGGCGCTGAACGCGGCGGACGCGCTTGTTGTCACTATCGCGGTCAAGAAGGACCGTTTCTCGGTGACAGCGCAACTGACGGACCTCAGCACGGGCGCCGTACGTCGTACGGAAGCAGCGGACAATGTCGTCGAAGCGGATCTGGGCGGGGTGGTGAAGAGATTGTCTGATATTCTGTTAAAGGAATCCGCCGGTTCTTCCTCACCTGAATAGCTGCGACGATTTGAGATCAGTTTGAGATCTCTCGCCATCGAACAGCTGGTCATTCGAATCCCTTCAGTTTCCGGCGGCTCCCGCGGTCGTCCGTGTCATTGCGAGGAGTGAAACGACGAAGCAATCTCCCATCCTCAACCGTGGGAGATTGCTTCGCTACGCTCGCAATGGCATCACCGCCGGGATCTCTACCTCCGCGTAAGTGAATGATTACCGTCATCCCCGGAAACCGATTGACGGAGCCGCCCGCACTAAGTTACACTCACAAGCGACTGAGAAATCCCCTTTTTCAAGCGAGATAACGGCAGCTTAACTCCTCGGAGACGACGAGGAGACAACGCGGCAGCATTTCTGAAGCCGGAGGGGCGGTCCAGTTGCCAATCAAGCCCGTGAAGGCGTTCAGGACGACAAGCGCGCCGCAAAAATCCGGCAGGAATCCGGAGATGAAAACCATACAAGTCGAGCATGTGACTTCCGCAGTGCGCCGGCTGTGCATCGATGCGTGCACCATCTTGGGCGATGATGTTGTCAAAGCGCTGGAGCAGGCGCGCGCCAACGAAGAATCGCCAGTCGGTCGGGAGATTCTGGGCCGTATCATCGAGAATGCCACAGTGGCCAAGGCCGACAAGATTCCCTTGTGCCAGGATACCGGCATGGCGGTGGTGTTCCTGGAAATCGGACAGGACGTCTGCTTCGAGGGAGGATCTCTCATTGAGGCGGTCCACGAAGGAGTGCGCCGCGGATATGAAGATGGATATCTCAGGAAATCGGTACTCCACCCCATTACCCGCGTCAACACCGGGGACAACACACCGGCAGTGATTCATACCGAGATCGTTTCGGGAAACGGGCTGAAGATCACGGTCGCTCCAAAGGGATTCGGATCGGAGAACATGAGTCGCGCGACCATGTTCCCACCCTCCGCAGGCATTGAAGCCGTTAAGGAGTTCGTCGTTCAGCGCGTCCGGGAATCGGGCGGCAACCCTTGCCCTCCGATCGTTGTAGGCGTAGGGATCGGCGGCACATTCGAGAAAGCGGCGCTTATTGCCAAGAAAGCTCTCCTGAGGCCGTTGGGAACAGTAAATCCCGATCCGATGCTCGCAGACCTTGAAAGGGAGCTGCTCGAACGGATCAACAATTTGGGTCTGGGGCCTATGGGACTCGGCGGCAGGTCGACAGCCCTGGCGGTGCATGTGAACACGTATCATACCCACATTGCGAGCATTCCGTGCGCCGTGAACATCCAGTGCCACTCGTGCCGTCACGCGGAGGTGGAGCTGTGACCGACCAACCCAGATGCATCACCACGCCACTCGATGAAGAACTCGTCCGAAACCTGAGGGCCGGCCAAGCCATTGTCCTTTCCGGAACGCTCCTGACCGGACGGGATGCAGCTCACAGACGGATGGTCGATCTCCTCAACGCCGGAAAACCGCTTCCGTTTTCGATCGCCGATGAAGTAATTTACTATGTTGGTCCCACGCCCGCCCCTCCTGGCCGCGTCATCGGAGCGGCAGGACCTACCACCGCGTACCGTATGGACGCGTTCGCACCGCTGCTCATTGAACATGGTCTGAGAGGTATGATCGGCAAAGGCCAGCGGTCCGAAACGGTCAAGCAGGCCATGGCCAAATGGGGAGCGGTCTACTTCTCCGCGGTGGGAGGTATCGGAGCGCTCATTTCCCGCTGTATCAAAGAAGCGTCGGTCATTGCGTGGGAAGACCTAGGCACCGAGGCTGTGCGGAGACTCGTTGTGGAAGACCTCCCGCTCGTCGTAGCCACGGATTGTCACGGCGGAGACCTGTATGTGACAGGTCCGGCTCAGTACAAGCGGTAAATACTCGAGCCAGGCGACGCCGACTGCGGGAGGCGGCCGGTATGCCTCCGAAGCGCAGTCAGGCCTGCCGTCCGAAGCGGAGGGGGCATCCGGCCGACTCGCTGCTTCGACCGTGCATCGATATCAGTCATCGCTCTCTTCCAGGGCTTCCGGCCTGCCGTACTTGATCTGCACCCAGAATCCTCGAATAATACTGAGAAATGCCAACACCATAAATCCCGCGGCAATCGGTCTGGTGAAAAAGATCGACAGCGATCCCCGCGAAATCACGAGAGATTGAGATAGCGACGTTTCCAGCATCTGCGCAAGGACCGAGGCAAGAACCATCGGCGCCATCGGAAATCTGAATTTTCGCATCAAATAACCCACGACACCGAATACGAGGGCGGTCCATACGTCGAACATCAGGAATCGAATGGAATAGGCGCCTATAACCGAGAAGATGATGATCAGCGGCCCCAGAATGGGAAAGGGTATCACCGCGATCCGGGCCCACATTCCGACCAGGGGGAGATTGAGGATCAGGCACATCACGTTGCCGATGTACATGCTCGCAATAACGGCCCACACAAATTCCGGCTGTTGTTTGAACAGCAACGGACCGGGCTGAAGCCCGTACATCATGAAGCCGCCGAGGAGCACCGCGAGAGCCGGACCCGTGGGCAAGCCAAAGGCAAAAAGCGGAACGAATCCACCGCTGCATGTAGCATTATTGGCGCCCTCCGGGGCTGCGACGCCCTCCAATGCGCCTTTGCCGAATTCCTCGGGGTGTTTCGAGACCCGTCTTTCCAGATCATAGGCGACAAACGTGGTGACCGCAGGCGCGCATCCCGGCAACAACCCCATAAAGAAGCCGACGAACGTGGATCGAAACATGGCGCCCCAGCAGCGTCTTATGTCTGCTATGGTCGGCATCCAGTCGATCTTCTTCTTTTCGAAAATCAACGTCATTTTCTTTTCTACATTGAAGAAAACCTCTCCCAACGCGAAAAGCCCGATAATAACGCTGATGAAATTGATGCCCGCCATGAGATCAGGAACCCCGAAGGTCAACCGCGCCGCACCGGTAACCGGATTTTGCCCGACGAGCGAAATCAGGAGCCCGAGGAACGCACCGATCATTCCTTTGAGCAGCGCCTGCCCTGAAAGGCTAATGACCAGACTCAGCCCCAGGAACATGAGCGCAAAATACTCGGGTGGGCCAAAAAGGAGCGCGAAATCCGATAGCACCGGCGCAAAGAAAGTCAGCCCAATCAAGCTCAGTGTCCCGGCGACAAAAGACGATATGGCTGCAATGGCAAGGGCAGGACCGGCTCGCCCCTGTTTGGCAAGTTCGTATCCATCCAGCGCAGTCGGGACGGAAGATGCTTCCCCCGGTATGTTTACCACGATGGCGGTAGTAGATCCTCCGTACATCGCCCCATAATAAATGGCGGCCATCATGATGATTGCTGCGGTGGGCGACAGGGCTGTGGTGATCGGGACAAGTATAGCGATTGCCGACGAGGGACCTATGCCGGGCAACACCCCTACCAGTGTTCCGATCAGACAGCCGATGAATGCCCAGAAGAGATTTGCCGGGCCCAGGGCCGACCCGAATCCCTGGATGAGGAGATCCCAGGAGAATGACATGTCGCCTCCCTTCAACCGAGGAGCGCCGAAATCCTAACGAACCCAAAATCCGGGCGGGAACGATAGTTGGAGCATCCTTACGAACACCACCTCGATGAGGAGGGCAGTGAAGACTCCTACGCAGAGTGCCCGGACTAACTTGCGGTCCAGGTAATATATGAGGAAGACTGAAAAGACCAGGCTCGCGACCGCAACGCTTAGAAACTCGATCAGAATGAGATACCCGACTAAGGACAAGAAGGTCACGACAAGGCGAACCCACCCCGCGCGGTCAGGCCAGTCGACCAAGAGTTCATCGCCTTTGTAGAAGTAGGCTCGCACGCTCAGCAAGATACCGGTGATCACGGTACCAAGCCCCATGGACACAGGGAGCGTGCGAGGAGGCAGGCGTTCGCCGAATGCCGACTTGAGGTCGAATGCGGCTATCACGACAATGACGCCGATTACAGCCAAGAATAAGCCGGTAACGATATCCGCAGATCGCTGAGTCGTCATTGCTGTCCTGCTGCACGAAGCGGAACGGTCAGATAGCCACTTTCATGGCGACAAACGCCACAACGAAACATGAAAACGCCGGTAGCGCCGGCATCCTGCCGGTCTTCCTCAGGGCGTTTTCATACGAATGGATCCTCGCCCAAGAGGTTCTCGCGGGCGCCCGGTATGCTTCCGAAGCGGAGGAAGCATCCGGTCGCCTTATACGAATGCGCTTTCACTATGTGAAATGGCATGGCTCACAGACACCTGATGCCGGACAATAAAATCCCCCCAAACCCCCCTTTATCAAAGGGGGGAATACGGGTCCCCCCCTTTCGTAAAGGGGGGACAGGGGGGATTTTGGACGCTGCAAATGTCACATGTTTGAACGAACATCGGTATTACAGCTCAACTGCGCATTGGTACGAGAAGGCGGTTCATTTGGACGACTTGGTTGCCGCCTCAACCTCCTTGAACAGTGCCCTGTAATGAGCCGTGAGCTTATCCAAATAAGCTTTTGAATCGGCAGCTCCAATGCGAATCGGAACGAACCCTTGCTTCTTCATTTCGGCCTGGATTTCCGGGTTGGCCGCGATTTCGAGAAAAGCCGCTTCTAGTTTCTTTATGATTTCCGCGGGTGTTTTCGGCGGTACGATAACACCCCTGTCAACAGATTCGACCAGGTCGTAGCCAAGTTCCTTGAATGTGGGCACGTCCGAAAAGCCTTCCATGCGCTCATCGGTGGCCATGGCCAAGATCCGGAGCTTGTCCTTGAACCTCACAAGGTCGTTGGAGAAGCACATTCCCGCATCGGTGTGGCCTCCCAGGAGCGCCGTGATCTGCGGGGCCGCTCCTGTAAAAGGAACGTAACTGACTTTTATCCCGGCCAATTTGTCAAACAACATTGCGGCAAAATGCGGGCCGGAAAAGAAAGACGAACCGCCCACAGTAATCTTGCTGGGTTCCTTCTTCGCGGCCTCGACAAAATCCTTCAGCGTCTTGTAAGGACTCTCTGCCGGGACGGCCAATCCGATGGGAGTCTTTTGGAAGATTGCCACAGGGACAAGCTGCTCGGTCTGGTATCCAACGTTTTGCTGAAGCGGCTGCAAAATGGTGTGAGGAATGTTGAATCCAGCGAACAGGTATCCGTCGGGTTTGGATTTCGCCAGTTCGCGCCAGCCAAGCGCACCGCCACCGCCAACCTTATAGTCGATGATAACCTGTTGACCGAGAATTCGTGACAAGTGCGGCTGCTGTCTGCGAGCCTCTACATCGGATTGTCCACCGGGGTCGAAAGGAATGAGATACGTTAGCTGGCGACTTGGATATTGCTGAGATTGGCACCATCCGGTCCCGATACATGTAAACCATGCCAGGACCACAAGGATCGAAACAACGACAACATGTTTTCGATGCATGATTGTTACCCCCGCCAGTGGCTCTCTGTCGCGCTGTTATCGAGAATGTCCCCGATCAAGCTACAGTTGCCATCCACCGCTCGCTGCCTCGACGTCGGACAGACACAACAAACGGGACTCGTGCGGCCGTCCTTTCATTCCTGGGCTTTGCGGGGCGATAACCAAGCGTGGGATGGCTTCTGGGCAACCCGAGAAGGCTTCGCGGCTGGTTTGAGTACCTCGCGGAGGCAACACCATGTTCAGGTTGACGAGAGAGCCTGTTTTAGTTGTCTCGGAATATGCCCCACCGCAAATTCCCCTGTCAAGCGGTATCTTCTTGCGTACGGATACCTTCAGTTTCCTGCGGGCTCGCGCGATTGAACGTGTCATTGCGAGAAGTGAAACGACGAGGCAATCGTCGTTTGTCAAGCGTTGGAGATTGCTTCCCCCGTTTTTCAACGGGGTCGCAATGACAAGTTCGACCGGGACGTCCACCCCACGAAACTGAATGCTTACTTGCGTACCTCGCCGAACACGCTATGTACCGCTCTGCCACGGGAGCCTGTCCAAATCCACATTTCCTCCGGAAAGGATGACGCCGACCCGCAGGCCGGTCAGATCGACTTTGTGCTCCCACAGAGCACCCACAGCCACTGCGGCCGAAGGTTCAATAACGATCTTCGCGCGTTCCCAGACGAACTTCATTGCCGATACAATTGCCGCCTCGCTCACTGTGATAATCTGCTCCACGCGCTCACGAATGATGGGGAAAGTCAGGTCGCCGAGCGACGTCAAGAGCCCATCCGCGACGGTCCGCGGATTGACCGACGGCATTATCTCTCCCGCAGCCAGCGAGCGGAACGCGTCATCAGCTCCTTCCGGTTCGGCTCCTATGACTCGGATGCCTGGAGAAAGTTCGGTAGCCGCTATTGACGTGCCGCTCAATAGCCCTCCGCCGCCCACTGGCGCAAGAATGGCTTCCAGGTCCGACACTTCCTGAAGCAACTCCATCGCCGCGGTGCCTTGCCCCGCAATAACGCTGTAATTGTTGTACGGATGGATCGGAGCAGCGCCGGTATCGGCAATGACCTTCGCCTGCGTTGATTCACGCGATTGAAGCGTTGGTTCACAGAAAGTGATCCGGCCGCCGTAACCGGCCACCGCTGCCTTTTTCACTGCGGGAGCGGTATGGGGCATCACAATGTAGGCGGGAATCCCACGCAGCCTCGCGGCCAGCGCAAGCGCTTGGGCATGGTTGCCCGACGAGTGCGTTACCACTCCTCGCGCCACGTCGGACTCGGGGAGCGAAAACACAGCGTTGCATGCACCGCGAAACTTGAACGCCCCCACTTTCTGCAGGTTTTCACACTTCAAAAAGATTTGTGCGCCCACGAGCCTGTCGAGACTGGCGCAAGTGAGGACCGGAGTGCGGTGCGCGTATGGTTGGATGCGATCTGCGGCCTGGCGGATTTCGTTGATGGTGGGGGCGGCCACTGGTGACTCCTGTACTAATATTCCTTGACTTCTTGGCCTGTCGCGAAGATTTCAGAAGAGCTATCCGCAGATGGCGCAGATTACGCAGATAAAAAAGAGCTGAGAGAAATATCTGCGTCCATCTGCGTAATCTGTGGATAAATCTTGTTGGTTGCGGCCCGAGACTGCGCTGTGTTCATCTGTATCTAATGTCCAGCTGCCGGCACGGTCAACTGCGGTCTGCAATCTCATCGAGGCGCGACCACGGCCACACCGGCCGGCACGAGTTCGACATCCACCGGAGTAGTCCCGAAGTAGTCTCCGTCCACCTGCACGAAGACCGGCTCCTCTGATTCGATTCGCACGCGGCGGCCCCTGAAGCACACAACATCCTGGCAGTACCGCATTCGGCGGAATAACGCGGACACAGCATACCGAAACAAGTTGGGCACGCTGCCGTCCGGAATCACCACTACCTCAAAGCAGCCCGAATCGAGCCGCGCTCGGTCTGAGAATACGAAGTACCCGCCGTAGTAGCGCACGTTCAGGACCATCGCCACTTGCCCGACAACAGGAGGCCCATCGTCCACAGTCACATGCAACTTTGTCTCACGATACTCCAGCAGTGCCCTCACGATCGGCATGAAGTAACCTGTGTAGCCCAGCCGCTTCGGGCGATGTCTGCGGAGCTGTTCCGTGACCGCGGCGTCAAACCCCGCACTCAGCAGCAACAGAAACCGCCGATCACCCACGAGCCCCATGTCAACCCGCCGAACTGTCCCATTCTCCACAATGTGGGCCAGAGCAGACAGACTCCTCGGTAATCCCAAATCGCGGTGGAGCATGTTTGCGGTGCCGGTGGGCATGTGCAGTATTGGTACGCGCAACGGGTCATCGAGTCCATTCAGCACTTCGTTGACCGTACCATCGCCCCCTGCGACCACGAGTCTTTCTACTTCCCGGCCGACGCTTCGCGCTCGCTCCCGAGCGTCACCAGGCCCGGCAGTGAGAAAGATATCCACCCGGTGGCCGCGGTGTTCCAGCAAACGCACAAAACGTGCGATACGCTGGGCGCCCTTCGCGCGGCCGGATACCGGGTTGCCGATTACGAGGATTTCCATACCAACTTCCATGCGCCGGTTTTCGGGCACAACGAACCATGAAAGTCCTCGGCTCCCCATACGAACCTCCGATGGTAGGTGCCCATGGCGACGACTTTCATAGGAAGGAGCCTTTCTTTCAACGCACGCCGGAGTATAGCGCCTGCAGCGGGCATTCGTCTACGATTCACCGCGGCGCGCGTACCTGATATAATTGATTAGATATTGACGTCACCATACCCGCGACATTTCCTCCATCCACCGGGGAGCCACTGCAATGCGACGGTTTTCACGGATCGCGTTTATCATTGTCGGGGGAGCGGCCATCGTTGGGACAGCAGGATTCATTGCGCTTCGGCTGTTCGCGCCGACGGGGCTGATTCGAGACACGATCGAACGCGAACTCTGTAGATTCACACCCGCAAAGGTTTGTGTGGGCTCGTCGCGCGTATCGTTTGCATTCCCGGAAGTTATCGCACTGACCGTTGAGGACCTCGCGGTTTCCAGTCCTGGCGACGATCCGTTGTTCTCTGCCAAGCGAGTCACTCTGTCTCCGTCCATCGCCTCTGTCTTTCGAGGCGAATTCGCGGTCACATCGCTCCGTGTCGATGGCTTTCGCTGCACGATCACACGGACGGCTTCCGGCGACATACTCGCTCCGCTGCCGGTCTTTTTGAAACCTTCGGACAGCGCCTCGCACGAACCGGAAGGGGCTTTGTCGCGACCCCCCGACTCTTCGAGCGAAACACCGGTCCCGGCGCCCACGCCGCGCGTCGCCTGGTCTCTCAAGTCAGTGCGCCTCAATGGTGGACGTATCGACTGGATCGACCGCTGCACGATTCCCGGTCAAGAAATAGCGGTGCCGTTCCGCGAGATAGCAGCAAAACTTATCCGTACCACGACTCCGAATCGATTCACTGTGAAAGGAGCCGGACTGCTCGGAGCGGAGGATACGAGCAAGAACCTTGTCACGCTGGACGGGTCGCTCTCTGTCGATCCCGAGAAACTTGAACCGCTGGAAGCCAATCTCGTCTGTTCCGCGCCCAATGTGGACCTGCGAGTGTGTGAGGGCTACGTTCCGGGTCCCCTTCGCGGACTGAAACAAGTCGTAGGCCAGGCGCGAGCTGAATGGACGTGGGCTAGAAACCGCGGGCCAAACCTTTCGCTGAAGGCCGCGTTTCGGCGAGGCCCAGCGGGCGCCACATCGGTGGATCTTGACGGAGAAGTGGTCGGCTCAGCGACCTTCGATAAGGTTGACCAGGCCGCGTGCAGCGTCAGGGTGGCTTCACTGCCTCTGGGTCTGCTCGCGGACATGCTCCCCGCGTCGCTGCCGTTCCAACCCTCCGACGCCACTGTAGGAGCGGATTTTGATTGCACATGGAACGGAGCTGACAAGTGGCGGTTGTCGGGCGAGGTCAGCTTGTCGGATGTGCTGACGACTGGCGCCCTCAAAGCGATGGCGCCTGCGGTTTCTGCTGTCGCTCGGTTGCAACTGGAGCCGCACCGGCTGCTCATCGACAGCTTGGAGGTGAGCGCCGCGTCACAGCTAGCGCTTTTGAAGGGCGCGATCGATGCACCTCTTTCCGCCAAACCTACGGCCAATCTCACTGCAGAAGTAACCGGTGACGGCCGTTGGATCGAAGCGCTCGGCTTGGTTGGCCCTGAGGCGCTCGTCGTGGCCGGCAATATTCCTTTTCGAGCACGGATTCACGGATCGCTGGACCAGATGGACTTCGAATGCTCGGGCGGCCTCACCGGGACGACGGTGTCGATAGCGCGAGCCCTGGAAAAGCCGCGAGGAAAGAAGGCTGCAATCACGATGCGAGGACGCTGGTCTCCCGGAACCTTGGAGAGCGGCGGTGAGGGCCGGATCACGTCAGCGGTTGCGGCGGATCTGTCGGGTGTTCGTCCTGTCTTGGCTGAGGAATCGCCGAATGCTGGAACCCTCTCTCTTCACGTTGATTCCGCGGTGAGTTGTGCCGGGTCCAAAGTAGCACTGGAACGGATATCGGTTATCGCCAAGTCCGACGCGGACCAGTCAGCTGTTCTGACCGCGTCGGCAACGGTGCGCGAAGGCGGAACACCGGGACAGATCATTGAAGGATTCGCGACGTTGAGCATCGCCGGGACCGTTGCAGCGGCCCTGGAACGCAGCGCTGGGGTGAGAATCACCGGAACTTCAACAGCAAAGGCACGCTTTGCGTCCGGCCCGGCACGCGTCGAATGGTCGGCGGAACTGCCGCTCGGGCCGCTCGGAATCGAGTTGGAAAACAAGTTCGGCAAACCGGCCGGAGTTGACGGTGTCCTGCGCGCGGCCGGCTCATCGTCTGAAAAGGGAGCGCGCCTGAAACGCGGGGAGTTGACGCTTCCGGGCATCTCCGCGGTGGCACAAGGCTTGCTGAGAGATCGAAAGGCCGCGTTCGGCGGTCTCGCGCTCGAATTGAAGCAAGTGGACCTCCGTCAACTCGCGGAATATTCGCGCCCCACAATTCCCGCGGATATCGGCGGCAGCGTCCGAGGGTCGCTGGCCGTGAAGCAAGCGGAGAAGGGTCTCGCATTGGCCGGGACGGTGAAGCTATCGGATACGAGCTACCGCCCGCGCGGAGCACTTTGGGGCCTTGAGGGAATCGAAGGCGACCTCAAGATCGACGGGGACACTATAGCGATCCCGCAACTCAGCGGCACGGTCACCGGTTTCGCGCACGGGCGCTTCCAGGTGAATGGAGAGCTCAAGCAGGCGGCTTCCTTGGAGGCGCTTGGCGGTCAAGTGTCTCTGAGTATGGGCAAAGGCAAGATCAAAGCGGATCGACTCGTGAAGATCATAAACGACGCGCACAGCCTGATCGGGCGCTTGCTCCAACCGAGGCCGATAGCGATGGAGTCCGACTACATTGAATTCTCGTCGCTCGACGCGGATTTCCGAATCAGGGACGGAAAGGCGGTTACAAACAGTTTCAGGATGCGTGGAGCTGAGATCAACACCGGCTGTGTGGGAGAACTGGCCGTAGGATCGTTGAATTTGGATGGGATGCTCGGTATTCACGCCACTGTCGCGGGAAGCGACACCCTCAGCCGCATCCCTGGAGTCCGACAACTCATGGAGGATCACAAAGACCTGCTCGTAAAGCTCCCCATAACCGTATTCGCAGGTCTTCGAGGGCCGCTGGCGTCATCGCTCGAAGTGCTGCCGGTGCAGGAAAATCGCGTCAAGAAAGAGGTTGCCGCAAGACTACACGAACTGATGAAGTGAAGGCCGAAGAATTCCGTTTGGTGTGGAGCAAATGTGACAAATGCCTTGCGTTGAGACAACAAACCGGTATTCTCTTTCCGTGCTGTCGTGTCGATGCCGAAGATTGCGAAATCGGTCAGTTATGGGGAATGATGAGTGGCCAAAGTTGGTGAGATCGACGGCATAGAGATCAAAATCAAGTCCTCTGAACACGGTAATCCTCATATCCACGCTTGGTATCAAGGAAAAACGGTCAAGATCTTCATCAGGACTTTGGACGTCGAGAGCGGTGGACTTCCCCCAAAAGAAATGAGAAAATTAAGAAAATGGATTCGGGATCACGAAAACGATTTGCTCGAGCTGTGGGACGCGGTCGCCAATTCACCGTGAGGCAACTGCAATTGAAGGAATAGGAAATTATGCGAGAAATAGTCGAAGTCATACCAAAAGACGATTATTTACTTGAGATTTGCTTTGCAGACGGACAAAAAGCCACGGTGGATGTCAAGCCTCTTATGAAGCGGCGAATCTTCCAGCCATTGCGCGACGAGTCGTTTTTTCGCCAGGTTGAAATCGACCGCAAATTCGGTGGGATCGAGTGGCCCAACGGAGCCGATATTTGTATTGATTGGATCGAATCAGAAATCGCGCGGCATAAGCCCAAAGCACAGTGTGCATAGGATTTGAGCGCTTCCGACTAACTCGCCGCGCCTCTAATAAATCACACACTCTCTCCGCTGAAAAGATGAGAATTCATTGCGAACCTATCGTGTCCCTCTGTTCCTGTGAATGGGCGTGACTCAGCCCGACACGCAATGAGTGCCTGCCCGGGGTAGGCAAAGCCGCCATGCCGAACCGAAGAAGCTTCCTACGACAGATGATCGCGGCGATCTCGGGCGCCGGGGCGCTGTTCGCGCCGTTCAGGTCTCTGGCTGGTGTGCCGCGTGTCCGAGGCGTTAAGACCGTCGTGCCAAAGGACACGCCATGGACGGACCTCAGGAATTGGGACCCCAAAGACCTCGACACAACGGATCTTCCGATCACGCCTCTCGAAAACTTCGGCACCATGGGATTGGAGGATTACAGCGCGGATCTAGACGCGTGGCGACTCGTCATCGACGGAGAAGTGGACAAGCCGCTCAGCCTCACGTACGCCGAAGCGCTGGACTTGCCCTCGGTGGAGCGAGCGGTTCTTCTCATATGCCCCGGCTTTTTCGCTAATCATGGCATCTGGACGGGAATATCCCTTCCCGAGCTGTTCAAAATGGCTGCGTTGAGACCCAGGGTAACGCACGTGACCTTCACAGGACCGGAAGGGCCTTACGCGAAAACCCACCGAGTTCCGCTTTCGGAAGCGCTGTCCAACACCGTGTTCGTTGCCTATAAGGTAAACGAAGCGCCTCTGCCGAAAAAGCACGGATTTCCGTTGCGTCTCGTGGCTGAAGGATACTATGGATACGACTGGGTCAAGTATGTGTACAAGGTGACGGCTGATATCGTCGCGGGCTGAGGTCCGTCACGGCTGCGGGATGGATGACGAATTATGGCGCTGACATACGCGGGTCCAGGGCTTCGGTGGGACAGTCCCGCACGGAACGCGAGATTGCCTGTCACGGCTTTCGGAGCTGATGGGGCGATAGACAGGCGAGACGCCTGTCCCACCGCGCACATCCAAAATGCGTGCCCGAATTTATGAAACGCAGTACCACGCATGAAATCATATCTGATGAGGAGGCAGACTGTGGAGGAGCAACCCAAAATCGGGAACCGAGTTGTTGGTATCATCAAAAGCGTCAAAGGATCGTGCCACGCCGGTCATCAGGCCGGTGACAGAATCGAGCTGGGCGCGCACAACGCCGGTGGGCTTTGCGGATTTCTGTACCATCAGGCGTTCCCTTACATCATCATGCTTCAATTTGGCGGCGGATTCCCGGCCGAATGGGGAGATCCCAACGTTGTCGAATTGGACTGCATGGACAAGAGCAACCTCGTGACGATCGAGCTGAGACGGATGCGAGATTAGAGGCGGCGGGGGAGTGATCCAGAGGTTACCGCTATACGTCCTCAGGTTGCCGCGCGGCGCGGACGCCGCTTATAGCGGTTGCCAAAAAAAATGTCCTTTGCTCAGGAGACGGGTAATGTAAATAGAGCGCGTCGTTCCCGCGAAGGCGGGAACCCAGAAAAGAAACTGGATTCCTGCTTTCGCAGGAATGACGGGCTTTCGCCGTAGGAATCGGACAAGAATTTTGGCGACCCGTATAAATTGGGAGTTTTTGGGGAGGGGTGCGGGGAGGGGCTTTCTGCAAAAAGTCCCTCCCCGTAAATCTCCTGCCAAAATGTCCTTAATTGGAGAGCGTCTTTGGCTGCGCTCGGAACGTTCATATTCACCATCGTTGTTCCCGGAACGTGGACCGTCGTCATCTCGCACCTGGTGCTTGCCTCGGACTTCAAGGTGGCGACCGTACAAATCGGGCCGTTGAGATTCGCGGGGCTAGGTCCCATCGTCGTGGGCATGGTTATTTACCTATGGTGCGCGTGGGACTTCACCTTCGCGGGCAGAGGCACGCCCGCGCCGATCGCGCCGCCGAAAGACTTAGTGGTAAAGGGCTTGTATCGGTATGTGAGAAATCCCATGTATGTCGGTATCGTGCTCATATTGCTAGGTGAGGCTGTGCTGTTTGAGTCGGTCGAGCTTTTGCTGTACGCACTGCTGACCTTCTCGATCTTTCACACATGGGTGAGGATCCACGAAGAGCCCACACTGAGAAGCAAGTTCCCGGACTCCTACCCACGATATTGTGATACCGTGCCCCGATGGATACCGAAGGTAGGTCGTACGAACTAAGGACAGGCCCACGGTGACTCCTAGAGATCATGTGAAGATCCAGGCTGGATGTTGAGCTGCGCGGAAAGACGGTAGCCGGGATATGGTTGAACGTCTCCGGTGTGTTGACAACGTATACACGAGGATGTAACATATGAGCAGGGAGGTCAGGCGAGAGGTCGAAGGGATTACCTTCATTTGGGATGTTGTGAAAGCCGCGTCTAACGCGAAGAAGCACGGGGTCTCGTTCAATGAGGCATTGGAGATCCTCTTTGATCCGAACTATCGGGCGGAGGACGCCAGCGTTGAAGGAGAGGTCAGATATGGGGTCATTGGGTACTCGGACAAAGGCAGGCTCCTTTACACAGTGGTCACCGACGCCGGGGAACAGGCGTGGCGGATCATTTCGGCCAGATCGGTGACCGCGCAAGAGAGAAAGCGCTATGAAGAAGAAACTGATTTTGCATAAGGATCGACCTGCGAAGCACATCTCGATTCGCATTCCCGAAGACGTTCTGGAAGACTTGAAAAGAGTCGCCCCCCTGAAAGGAGTGTCCGGATACCAAGCTTTGATCAAGTTTTACATCGGGCAAGGTCTGCGGAAAGATCTGCGAGATCTCTGGCACTCTGAGCACGCCGGCAAACTCGAGACTGTGCTGGCTGAATGCGGAATCGATCCTGACCAGAGACGGGAGATCCTCGACCGGCTGAGAGAAGAGAGTATAGCGCAGTCGAGTTAGCGTGCAGTTTATGCAAACTTGCGTTCGAGATGGGACGGTAGCTCTGTAGGGGCGCACCCGCGTGTGCGCCCAAATCCGGGCAGACACACGGGTTTGCCCCTACACTGGCCGAGGTGAACAATATCGCGCTGATCGCAAGTTCGTGTGACGTCGTAATCCACTGAACCTGCCCCGCACGATCTAATGAGGTGGGAATGCATTACAACTTCAATGGCCCAGATGAGGACGCCCGTATTGCCCCTACCTTCGCTTCCCCATCTCCTCTATCTTCCCGGCGAGAGCGTTCAGGCGAGCTTCGAGGTCACGGAGCCGTGCCTGGAGGGCCCCGTCCGCTTCAGGCTTTGCCGGCGACGGACCTGATGGCGGGCCAGTAACTGGGCGGAGTTGTTTAAGTTCCTCCCGGATGCCCTTCAGGTTGTTGATCACCGCACGGTCGCCGTCAACAAAGGTCTGGGCGTAATTTTCGACAGAGCGTTCCGCGGTCTTGCCTTTGCGTTCCAAGTCAGCGATCATCCGGTCGATCTTGCCGATCATCACGTCGCTGTTGTACGCCATGCGGGCGGTGCTGCCGCCCATTGTGGGCATTACGGACGCAATGACCGAGGTGTTGTCCGCCATGCGCTCCATAGCGCATTGCATCCGCTCGAGGCTCGAACAACCTGAAGAAAGGAAGAAGCAGATGAGGAGGAAGATTGAGGCTGATGTGCTTCTCATCTTGGACAACCCAAACCAAACTCCCGTTGACGTCGACGTGCGGGCGACAAAGCGATCAAGAGCCCCGCGGGACACCCGTGTGCATTTTGGGTTACGTATTCTCTTGTGGTCGCTACTGCCTTTCTCGGCTCTTTATGGTGGGACAGGCGTCTCGCCTGTCTGTTTGAATAATCGCCCACGAAAACCGTGACAGGCGAGACGCCTGTCCCACCGTTCCTATCGGAAACACGCTGCCGTATCACCGCAGTGTGGCACTTGCCCGTCCTCTCCCCCACTACATCCGCCACTTGTACGTGCCGAAGGTCTTCGGGTCCATGAGTTCTTCCGGCACGATGATTCCGAACACGCCATGCTCTTGCTGCACTTTGATTCGCATATTCTTTCCGGGGACGATGATCTCCTCCCGGCGAGGGTACGAGCGGCCGCGTTCGGTATCGAAGAATTCCAGTACTTTCATCTCTCGGGCGATCTTCGCCCCGGGGCCGAGCTGGTGAAATTTCACCACGTCCATCTCGTCCTTTCTGATCCAGAGAAAGCGATCCTCTTTTCCATCCGGGGACGAAATCTTCACAACCCAGCACTTCTTGCCGAGCACCTCGTCCTCTTCCTTTTCGAGCGTCTCCTTTTCTCCCGGCTTCGGAAAGAGTGGCTGCATGTCACCGACGGTCAGGCCGGTGCCCGCGATGTCTGTGGAGGGGTCGTCCACGTCTATCGGCACCGTTTGTCCGGTCGCTGGCAAGAACATGAAAGCCTCGGGTTTCTCTTTGTGCTTGGCTTTGAACAGGAAGCGCATACCCTTGGCGTCTTCGGGCTCGGAGATTTCAAGGAAGATTGCGCTGCCGTCCTCCTCCACTTGGCCCACGATCCAGACCTCATGGCCGGAGACCTTCTTCGCGCCCTGGAAGGTTTCGATATTCAGGACTGCACGGAAAGTCTCACCCACGTGCTTCTTGATGGCCTGGTCGATGATTTCGGCGGCAGTGATTGCCAATGCGATCGCGGGCAGGAGCAGGAGCGCCGCGGCCGACGCGCAAGCCCTAAAGAACGGTCTCCGAATCATGGCGGACACTCCTTTCGAGTCGAGAAGGGCGCGCGCCGCATCCCCACGGCTCGTCGGCCCGGCCTGGTCGGCAATGGACTGCAGAGGCTGTCTCAAAAGCGAGAGAGCTTGGAATCGGCTCACAATTCGGGCTTGAATGCGCTTTTCCGACCCTCACCCCGGCCCTCTCCCTCAGGGAGAGGGTTAGGGGATGTTCGTGCCACGATTCCACCCGATCTGTGGGTCTTGAGACAGCCTCTACAATGATAAGAAAGGACGCAAATATACCGCATCGCGTAGCACACGGGAGCGGAAAGTGTCAAGTTTACCAGCGATTGACACCTTTGGGGGTGGCTGATATAGTGAGCTTGAGGCGCTGAAACTGGTGAGGGGCGCATCGTGCGGATTTTTCCCTCACTGAACATTGATCGAGAATCTTCACTAAATTGAAGCGTCCAAACCGTGGAGCTGGGGATGAGCCCTTCGGTATTGTTGGGCATAACTGGAGGAATTGCGGCTTACAAGACGCCGTGGCTCGTTCGGCTGCTCATGCAACGGGACGTTGGCGTGCGCTGCGTCCTTACCGAGGCTGCGACAAAGTTCGTCACCCCGTTGACTCTCGCGACAGTCAGTAACAATCCTGTACATCATGACATGTGGGCTAATCGGGACCGCCCCGGCGTGGAGCACATTGCGTTGGCCGATGAAGTTGACGTTGCGGTGATCGCGCCGGCAACGGCAAACGTTATCGGCAAACTCGCGACAGGCATTGCGGACGACCTCCTCACTACGGTCTTCACCGCGGTTACGTGCCCGGTACTGATATGTCCGGCCATGAACGTCAACATGTTTCGCAATCCGATCGTACAGCGGAATATCAACACGTTAAGAGAGCTCGGGTGGAACATCCTCGAACCGGCTGCAGGCTGGCTCGCGTGCGGTTGGGTCGGCGAAGGCCGAATGCCTGAGCCCGAGGTCATTGCAGAGGAGATTCGACGCCTGCTGACTCCGGCCGACCTCGCGGGCGAGCGTATCCTTGTGACCGCTGGCCCCACCGAAGAGCCTTTAGACCCGGTACGGTTTATCACCAATCGGTCATCGGGCAAAATGGGCGTGGCAATCGCCCAGAGGGCGGCAATGCGCGGCGCGGACGTTACGCTCGTTGCAGGGCCGCTCAAGGTGCAAGCTCCGCAGCGGGTAACCCACATTGGGGTCCGCACTGCCCAGGAGATGTTCGATCGAGTCATGGAGCGTTTCAGCGACGTGGACGTGGTGATCAAGGCTGCGGCGGTCGCTGACTTCCGACCGGGAGACTCGACGGTGGAAAAGATTGAGAAGAGCAATATTAGGCCCACGATCGAGGTCGTGCCGAACCCGGACATTTTGATGACTCTCGGCGGAATGAAGCGCGACAACCAGGTGTTGGTCGGTTTTGCCGCGGAGACCACCGACATACTGCGAAAAGGCAGGGGAAAGCTCAAGGCCAAGAACCTCGATATGCTGGTTCTCAACGATGTAACCAAGCCCGGCGCGGGTTTCGATTATGACACCAACATTGTGCGCTTCCTTCACCGCTCAGGCGAAGAAGAGCAGATGGACATCATGCCCAAAGAGCAGGTGGCCGACCTCATCCTCGACAGGGTGAAAGCGCTCAGGAAAGGCCTCGGTTCGTAACGAATGTCCGAACGGTCCGGGGAGTTGGCCCGGCAAGTCCGGGCATATCTCGAATATCAGCTGAGTCAGGGGGTGCGAGAAATCATCCTGCCTTCGCCCGCTGGTCCCGTACGAAGCGCGGGCGACCTGGATGCAGTACGCGAAGAACTCGGCGATTGTACGCGATGTGCGCTCAGCGCAATGAGGCGCACGATCGTTTTCGGCGAGGGCAACGCGCATGCCCGGCTCATGTTCGTCGGTGAAGGACCGGGCGCGGATGAAGATCGGGAGGGCCGGCCCTTCGTGGGCAAAGCCGGCAAGTTGCTGTCGCGGATGATCAATGCTATGGGGCTGGAACGTTCGGACGTGTTCATCGCCAATGTGGTCAAATGCCGGCCCCCCATGAATCGCGACCCGGAGCCTCGCGAGATCGCCACGTGCTTCCCGTTTCTCGAGGCTCAAATCGCGGCGGTGAAGCCGGAAGTGATCGTGGCGCTCGGCAGGATAGCCGCTATGGCGCTCTTGGGCACAAAGGACCCCACAATGAAACTGCGGGGGATGTTTCATGACAGAAACGGCATTCCCGTGATGCCGACGTACCATCCCTCTTTTCTGCTCCGGAACGAAGGAGACCGAAAGTGGAAGGCAGAAGCGTGGTCAGATCTCAAGATGGTCATGGCGCGGCTTGGCCTGGATGTTCCGGCTACTGGAAACGGCTCATGAACTCTCGACGGTTAATGGCGAGTGTGGCAATATTTATGACGGGCGTATTTCTGCTCTTTGACGGCCCGCGGGCGCTCTTCGGCGCGGAAGAGGAAAAGAGCGCCAAAGAACTCGTCTACCTGCTCGATGTGGACGGGACCATCAATCCCGCGCTGGCCGATTACCTTATCAAAGGCATCGAAAAGGCCACGGAACAGAAGGCGGCAGCGGTAGTCATCCGCCTGGATACACCCGGCGGCGGAGTGCCTGTCACCAAGACCATCATCAAGGCAATCATTAACGCGGACGTTCCCGTGGTGGTTTACGTGGCGCCGAGCGGCTCATCCGCGTCCTCAGCGGGCGCGCTCATCACGCTAGCCGCGGACATCGCCGCTATGGCGCCGGGCACCAACATCGGAGCTGCTCATCCCGTGGCGATCGGAGGCCAGGATGTCCCCGACACCATGTCCGAGAAAGTTGTCAACGATCTTACTGCATACCTACGGAGCATCGTTCGGGAACGAGGCCGAAACGCTGCATGGGCCGAGAAAACCATCCGGGAGAGCGTGTCCGCAACCGCCGAAGAAGCGCTGCAGCTGAAAGCGATCAACGTTGTCGCGGATTCAGTGCCGCAGTTGCTCGAAAAGATCAATGGGATGAAAGTCGAGAAGAAGGGTAAGACGATTACGCTCAAGACAAAGGATGCCAAAGTTGAAAGGATCATGACCGGGCTTCGCTTCAAGATCCTGGACGTGATCGCCCACCCGAACGTGGCTTATCTGCTGCTTATGGGCGCCCTTCTCGGCCTCATGATCGAGTTCTATAGTCCCGGTCTAATTTTTCCCGGCGTAATTGGTGGTATTTGCCTGTTACTGGCTGGATTCGCGCTTCACGTGCTCCCGGTGAATTATGTGGGGATTTTGCTCATCATTTTGTCAATTGTCTTTTTCATTTTGGAGGTGAAGGTCGTCTCGTTCGGAATGCTAGCTGTAGCTGGGGTCATCTCGCTCACGCTGGGCTCGATTATGTTGTTTGAGACCGAGGAAGCCGCGATGCAGGTTTCGTGGTCCGTTGTCATACCCACGGTCGCCACCGTATCGGCATTCTTCATTTTTGTAATGGGCCTCGTCGTGAGAGCATGGATGGCCAAACCTCGGACCGGAGAGCAGGGCCTGACCGGTGAGGCAGGAGTCGCGGTGACCGATCTTGCGAACGAGGGGAAGGTCCTCGTTCACGGCGAGATCTGGAACGCGCGCTCCGACAGCGTGATTCCCAAGGGGGAACGGGTGCGGGTGATCCGAGTGGACGGTCTTTGGATCTACGTGACAAGGCAATGACTAAGGACACCTTTTCGTAAGTGCGGTCGCGGATTTCGAGGGCTTCGGTGGGGCAGGCATCCTGCCTGTCATTGCTCTTTGAGCCGGAAGTCCATTGGACAGGCGAGACGCCTGTCCCACCAATGCCGGTCGCAATACGTCACCGTACTTATGAAATGGATTGCTCAGTGATCGGAAGGGCAATTCTTGTCGTGAAAAGGCGCCGGTTTCATGTTACACACGAGCATGGAAATGCTTTTGTTGACCGGCGAACTGAACGATGCAACATGAACCTGACTTTTCCTTGAAGGAGGGCAATGATGTACGGTCTCGGAATCATTATATTTCTCGTGCTCATATTCCTTTTCATGGCGATCAAGATACTCAACGAGTACGAGCGGGGAGTCATCTTTCGTCTTGGTCGAGTAATTCAACACAAAGGCCCCGGCCTTATTCTCCTCATACCAGTCATCGACCGCATGGTGAGGGTGAGTCTGCGCACGGTGGCAATGGACGTGCCTCCGCAGGACGTGATCACCCGTGACAACGTCTCGGTGGAGGTGAACGCGGTGATCTACTTCCGCGTCATGGACCCGACCAAGGCGGTCATCGAGGTGGAGAACTATTTGTATGCGACCTCCCAGCTTGCGCAGACCACTCTCCGGAGCGTCTGCGGCGAGTCTGAGCTCGACGAGCTGTTGGCCGAGCGGGAAAAGATCAATGTGCAGCTCCAGGAGATCCTTGACCGCCACACCGACCCATGGGGAGTCAAGGTGAGCATGGTCGAAGTCAAGCACATTGACTTGCCGACGGAAATGCAGCGGGCGATCGCGCGTCAGGCCGAAGCCGAACGGGAACGCCGAGCGAAGGTCATCGCGGCCGAGGGCGAATTCCAGGCAGCCGCGCGACTTCAGGAAGCTGCCACGATCATCGCAAAGGAGCCTATGGCTCTGCAGTTGCGGTTCCTGCAGACGCTCGCGGAGGTGGCGACGGAGAAGAATTCCACGACGATCTTCCCTGTACCCATTGACCTGCTGACTCCGTTTCTGAAGAAATCCGAAGGGGCATAGGCACGCGGCCGGCCTCGACCGGCTCGGAAGATTGATGGGCAACTAGTAGATCGATTCAGAAATACGTTTACGTTGTCGTCAGCGGCAGACTTGGGTAGGGGCGGGTCTCAGACCCGCCCTTACGAGGCAAATCGCGTCGTTCCACGCCTCGCTCTCCCAAGATTTTTGTGGGAAGGTAATTACGAATCGATCTACTAGTGCAGATCCCAATGGTAATCTCTGTTTGGCAACACGAGATGCAGGATGTTGCGGTAACACGGTGAGGACCGTTTCCTCCGTCATTCCCGGGAAGGCGGGAATCCAGAAACTGGGCCCCGGATCAAAGCCTGTCCCGGACCATGATCCGGGATTCGAGGTGACGGTGTCCTTCCAGCGAATCGGACAATAATTTTGCCAATTGCTATAAGGAGTGCTGCCGTGCCTGGAATTCTCATCCGCTGGATCGTCACCACGCTGACGATCCTCATGATTCCGAACCTCATTTCCGGCGTCAAAGTGGCCGGATTGGGGAGCGCTCTGGCCGCGGCGGCCATTATTGGGGTGCTCAACGCAGTGGTTCGCCCCGTTCTGATCCTCCTCACGCTGCCGCTCACCATCGTGACTCTCGGAGTGTTCATCCTCATCATTAACGCGCTGCTCTTTCAACTGGCCGGCTGGATGGTCTCGGGCATTGAGATCGACTCATTCTGGTCAGCGTTTCTCGGATCGCTCATCGTATCTCTGGTTTCCTGGATCATGAACTCCTCTATCGGAGGCGGCCCTCACGATCGCACCATCATTGTGCGCAGATGGGGCGATAATTCTGCCATCGATATGCGCCGCGGCCGCCGCGGCCGGTGGGAGTGAGCGTGAAGAGGATTCAAAGTCTTGCCGGCTCTTTGGTAGCGCCGGCTTCCAGCCCGTCAACCCAGTGACCATGCAGAGATTTCGCGCGGGGTAAGCCGTTGAAGATTGCAGCTAGAATTAAGGTTAAAGGTGCCGAATTCTGTAGGGGCGGGTCTGGGACCCGCCCCTATCGCGCATTATGGCAAACCTCGGCGGGTCGGCAGGGACGCCGGCCCCTACTAACTATCGGAACGTACGGGTATTGTACTTCGCAACCAATGTGTGCATCCCTCTTGGAGCCCATTCGCCCGGGCAGCATTGCGTGTGATCGGATGCACCGTCGAGATCGTTCCCGCTTCTGCTTCACGTCAGGCAGGGCAGCACGATGGTGCTGACCGGCCTGGAACGCATTCTAAGAGAGCCCGACCTGCTGGCAGACGCCGGACGGTTCGGGCTCCTGTACAACCAGGCATCGGTGGATTGCCTCTATCGGCCCGCGCCTTACCTGCTTGCCAAAGCCTTTCCCGGCCGCCTGACCGCACTCTTCGGGCCTCAGCACGGAGCGGGAGGCACCGAGCAAGACAACATGATCGAGACCGATCACGCGGTGCACGAGCGGCTCGGTGTGCCGGTCTTCAGTCTCTACTCGGGCGCGCGCAAACCCACGCCGATGATGCTCGACGGACTTGACGCTGTCCTGGTTGACATCCAGGACGTGGGAACCCGCGTCTACACCTTCGCGACGACTGCGCTGTACCTCATGGAAGCCGCGGCTGAAGCGGACATCCGCGTGATTGTCCTCGACCGTCCTAATCCGGTAAACGGCGTCCAGGTGGAAGGAAACCTTCTCGACCAGCGCTACGCGTCTTTCGTAGGACCGCATCCGATCCCGATGCGGCACGGGCTGACGCTTGGCGAGCTGCTCACATTCTACAATGAGGTGCACGCTGTAGGATGCCGCCTTGCCGTGATCCCTATGGCCGGCTGGACGCGTGAATCTTATTTCGAAGAAACCGGTCTCCCGTGGGTAATGCCCTCGCCGAACATGCCTCTGGTCGAGACCGCGGTGGTCTATCCGGGCCAGGTGATTCTCGAAGGAACCAACCTCTCGGAAGGCCGCGGAACTACGAGACCCTTCGAGTTGTTTGGCGCGCCCTTCCTGGAGCCGGATCGGGTGTTGGACGCCGCGGAATCGGATGCCCTTGACGGTGTGGTACTCCGCGAGGCGGTCTTCAGGCCCACGTTCAACAAGTGGTCCGGCAGCGCGTGTCTCGGCTTTCAGGCTCACGTGACGGATCGGCGGCGATTCCGGCCTTACCGACTCACGCTCGCGCTGCTGGCCGCGATTCTGAAACTCTATCCGGACCGCTTTCGTTGGAGCGACCCGCCGTACGAATACGTGCACGACAAGCTCCCGATCGATATCATCCTCGGCGACGCGTCCGTGCGCGCAGACCTCGAAGCCGGACGCGGCGTGCTTGACATGGAGCGGGAATGGCAGCCCACGTTGGAAGCGTTCCGAGATCTCAGCTCCAAATTCTTCCTTTATCCTCAATAATCGCATCGTCGTCTGCGCAAGTACCTGGCTACCGGCGGGAACCAGCGTCGGCAGGGCATAGAACAGAACGTGGGGCCGTGAAAGGCGCGCCAAAATGTGCGACCAGTTGAATTCTGGTGGGTAGCGCCGACCTTACACGGACTCGCCTGCAAGAAAGTAACATTAAAATGGCCGGCAGGGACGCCGGCCTCCACCATTGCTTGGTGGCGGCGGGCCTCCGTGCCCGCCATTTGACTTCTCTGAACGCAAATTGGAATTGCACATCGGGGTTGCGAAGCAACAAGAGGCGTTCCCACATAAACTCCCGGACCTCCTGCGCCTTCGGCGCTCCGACGTATAACGTCGGAGCCACCCGGGCCTTAAGATAGTCGGAATCTCTTTTTTTGAAGCAGGTGTGCTCTCCGGGCCGTGACGCAAAAGAGCGCATCGCGACCGACCGTTTTCTTCCTTGACACCTTCCAAGTGATTTACATAACATAACAAGTTCAGATCGTTGTTGCTGCGCAACATGGGATTGTCGTTTTGTCGGAGAGGTATGGTGAGCTTCCTGGAAGCCGCTCGAAGAATCGACGACCTGCGCGACGAATGCGTGGACTTCCTCATCAGGATCTGTTCGATCCCAGCGCTGGGCCCGGATAATCACGGAACCGGAGAGATGGAGAAGTACCGGGCGGTCAAACAGGTCATCGACGCCCTGGGCCCGGACAAGGTGGTGGAAGTCCATGCCCCGGACGATCGAGTCCCCGACGGGGTTCGGCCCAATCTGCTCGCGATCTTCAAGGGGGCCGACACCTCGCGTACACTCTGGATTCTCAGTCATATCGACGTCGTGCCACCCGGCGAACGTGCTCTGTGGGAATACGAGCCGTTCCAGCCTTTTTGCGCGGATGGGTTCGTCAACGGGCGGGGAGTGGAGGACAACGGGCAAGCCCTCGCTGCGAGCGTCTTCGCGGTGCGCGCCGTTAAGGAGACGGGAGGCCCGGCAATCAACGTGGGCCTCGCTGTGGTCTCCGACGAAGAGACCGGCAGCCGGTATGGTCTCGAATACGTGTTGCAGCAGCGGCTGGATCTGTTTTCGCCCGACGACCTGATTCTCGTGCCCGATGCCGGCACCCCGAACGCGGACCATATCGAAGTGGCCGAAAAGCATTTCCTGCACGCGGGTTTCAAGGTCACGGGCCGCCAGGGTCACGCGAGTCGTCCGGACCTTTGCGTGAACTCGCTGAGGGCCGCGGCGCACCTCATAGTTGACTTGGACGAGGGGCTGCCCGCGCGGTTTGCCGAACGGAACGAGTTCTTCAACCCGCCGACGAGCACGTTCGAGCCGACGAAGAAAGAGGCGAACGTCCCCAACATTAACACTATTCCGGGTGAGGACGTCTTCTACCTCGACTGTCGAGTGTTGCCCGAAGTGAAGCTCGATGACGTGCTCGACGAAATGCGTGCGGCCGCGGAGCGCACTGCAACCCGATTCGGTGTCGGGGTTGCAGTCGAGGAGCGCATGAAATTCGAGGCTCCTCCGGCCACACCAGCGGACGCGCCTGTGGTGGTGGCGTGCGCTCAGGCGGTGCAGGAGGTTTATGGCGTCCAGGCTCGTCCGGTGGGTATCGGCGGCCAGACAGTAGCGGCGTTCTTCCGGAAACGAGGGCTCAAGGCCGCGGTTTGGGAGCGTATCCTCGGGTTTGCTCACGCGCCTAACGAGCGGATACCGGTCGAGCACCTCATTGGGGACGCGAAAGTCTTTGCGCGGATGATGCTCTGATGAAGCGGAGCGGGCAGGCAGCCCGAGCCCGGTGACATCTGAAAGCGTATGTCACCAAATGTGAGAAACTGAGGTTTAGTGCTCCATTTCGTATGTACGGTGACGAATGAACCGCATGTGTCGTCATTCCGGCGGAAGCCGGAATCCAGTCCAGCGAAACCGCGGGATGGACCCCGGCTTTCGCCGGGGTGACGTGCTTGAATCTGCTACCGTATTTATGAAATCGAGCACTTAGGTCGCTTTTTCGAAAGAATCGCCCTTGGTTGCGCTTGCCACGGGCGAAACGTGCGAGTGCCGTCGCTGAGACAGGCACCGGTGTTGTTTTCTTGGGAGGGTATGGGGTTATGGATCAAGCTAAAGCCGCGACGCTGGCGCTGTTCGTCGCGATTTCCGCTGCCGTCATCGTCGGACTCGTTCCGCTGACGGACGCGGTCGGGGCCGAGAAGCCCAGCCGCAGGGCACAGCGCGATGGGCCCAGACTGGTGTTATCCCAGGCCGTGGCCATCGCTCTCAATCAGAACTTGCGTATACCGGAAACTCAGTTGACCCTCCAGGAGCGAGAGAGCGAACGCCGCTCTGCGTATTCCGATTTCTTTCCCCAAGGCGAGCTGCAGTACATCGCAAATGCGAACAAGTATATGCAATCGGGGACGATGCAAGCGTTAGCTAACGCCCATGACAGCCGGTGGACCTTCCGTATGGGGCTTATTAACGGAGTGCCCGCCCAGGTAATCGATCCTGCATACCCGTACAGAATCGACCCATACCGGTCATTCACCCTGGTGGGAACTATTACCCAACCCGTCTACACGGGCGGCAAGCTCGTGAATGCTTACAAGTACGCGCGTCTCGGAGTCGACTACGCCGGCATCCAGGTGGAGGTGGAACGCCAGGACGTAACCCTGGAAGTGAACGAAGCCTATTATGAAGTCATGCAGGGTGAAAAACTCCTGGAAGTGGCGGACCAGTCTATACGGGCGTTGGAAGCGCTCAGGAATCAGACCCTCGAATTCTACAAAGCAGGCGTGGTGCCCAAGGTCGACGTACTGTCTACAGAAGGCCAACTCGCGCAAGCCCGCATCGAGAGGACTCAGTCTCTGACCGATATCGAGAAGGCGCGAGCCGCACTGAATTTCCTGCTCCGGTATCCGCAAGACACGCCGACAAAAATCGTCCATGACTATGGGTACGCTCCATCTGGGTACACCCTGCCGGGAGTCTATGAGATCGCCGCGGCCAACCGGCTCGAAATCCGCCAGGCCAACATTTCCGTGGACCAGGCCCTCGCACTCATCCGAGTAGCACAGGCGGACCTTCTGCCAACGGTGGCCCTCCAGGTTCAGGGAACCAGGCTCAACGATGATTGGAATACGCTAGATAAGGAAGCGGTGAACGATTGGCAGATCCAAGGAACGCTATCGTGGGCATTCGATATGTTCCGCACTCGCGAGACGGTTCAGGCGCGTCGCGCGGCTCACGCACGCTCGTTCGTCTCACGGCAGCTTCTTGTGGAACAGATCATGAACGCGGTCAAGGAGGCGTACCTCGATTTGAAGCGGTACGAGGCGAACATATTCGACACCAAGAAGGCTGTCGAGTTTCGCCGAGAGAACTTCCGAATCAATCAGGAACGATACAAAGAGCAGGTTGCTACGTATATCGAGGTTCTCGATGCGCAGCGGCAGCTCGCGCAGGCCGAGGGCGAGTACTACATCTCCCTTATCCAATACAGAATCAGCCGCGCGACGCTCGAGCGTGCGATGGGTGTACTCAGGTGAGCCGGGAGGCAGGATCGATGACTAAATTCGGAATGCTTGCCGCAATTATCCTGGTGAGTGCAACAGCTGTTTCTCCGGCTTTCGGTCAAGCCACCGGAGATTCAGCGGCCAACGTACCCGCCGGGACCGGCCAGATTTTGGGGAATTTCCTCACGATCGAGCGCGCGGGCATCCAACGCGAGTTGAGGATCGTCAATCGCTGCATCAGAATGGCTCGGGAGAATCTCAGAGACAGCCAGGGAAACGTCAACCGCGTGGCCCAGACCGACTTGCTCAACTGCAGTCGTCGACTTCAACAGCTACTTAGAGATGAGGCGAAACTGGGCCAGATAGCAGCGAGGAGAGCCGCCGAGGCCGAAGCCGCGTCGCAACTTTCCGCGGCAGGCAGGCAGCGGAGCAAGAGTTCGCAATCCAGCCAATAGCGGACCCGAAGCCGGCAAAAAAAGAGGGACCGCGAACCGCCCTGCCCTGCACCGATGCACGGTTCGGACAGAGAATCGATCCTGCGCTCCCGCTTTTTTCGCTCAGCCGGGTTGATTCCTGTCGCGGAATCCGGAGCTTAGACGCAACCGGTGGGCTTGGGAAGTCCAGCCACCTTACAAGCGCCCTTCGCCGGTCCCGACGGAAAAAGCTCGTAGATCTTCTTGAGTTTGAAGCCGGTGTCCTTGCAGAGCTTCCGGATCATCGGAGCAATATTGAACTCCATGTAGTAGTTTCTGATGTAATTGACCAGCTTCCAGTGCTCGTCAGTCATTTCATCGACACCTTCGGTCTTGGCGAAGAGCCGAGCGACCTCTTCATTCCACTGGCCGGGATCCTGCAGGAACCCGTCCTCGTCGACTTCAAACGTTTTTCCTTCGATTTCGATGGTTGGCATACGGAAAGCCTCCTCCTTTGATGATGTCCCGATTGTCCTCCCGGGAATGGACACGTCCCGGGGTACGTTGCCGGCGTGCGCCGCCGCCGCCAATCTGGGGGAACAAACATGAGCGGTGATCCTTCCCCAAGATTGGTGACCGCGTCACGTAGCGACTCGCGAATTCTATCCAAGCTTATACTATAATTTTATAAATGTTAGCATCGGCCCCAGGCAAAAACAAGAAGTTTATTCTCGTTAAGGCCACCTTTTTGGGAGACCCTAAAAAATCTCCTCCGCCTCTCGGCGCGTACGCTGAGCGTCTCATGTCGATCTGGTCTCTCCGAAGCGTAAAGGCCGGAATCCGCGTTCAAGAGAGATTATCTCAGCCATTATCTATTTGAAAATACATGAAGATCGAGTCAGCGACCTTGCTTCACCTTTTTTTCCATGTCCGCGTCCCACTTCTCCAACGCCCTCTTCGACGCGGGATCCTTTGCCGACGCCAACGCGGACTTGTATATCTTCAGAGCCGATCCGTAGTCTCGCTTGATTTCGTATACCACTCCCAGGAGCCCAAAGGCCTCCAAATGGTCCGGGTTCAGTTGCACAACTTTCTTGAGATCTTCGATGCTCTTGTCGTACTCCCCCTTTTTGGAGTAGACAATCGCGCGGCTGTAGTATGGGCCTACGAGCTTTGGGTCCGCTGCGATCACCTTATTCAGGAGTTCCAGGGCCCGGTCCCACTTTTGCAGGCTCATCGCGAAGAGCGCTTGGTCCAGATCCTGGAGATGATTCTGTGCCTCGACCACACCCCATGGAGCGAGCGCCAGCACGGACAAGACGATTACTTGAAAGAATTTCAGGATGTACGTTCCTTTTCTCATAGTCTCGTGGTCCTGTCGAATCAAAGGCGTTATTATAGCACAAGGCTCCGCCTGTCGAGTTCTTTTTTCGCTCACACGTATCTATTCAGTTACATGCGGCGAAGGCTTCAAAGTTTGTTGATCTGCCTCCCGGCGGAGGTCTTCGCCCCAAGGGCGTACCGTGAATAGCCGTGTGCTTCAGCGCACGGAACGCGGCCGAACAAGCTTTAAACAGCGACCCTGAAGGGGCCGTGCCAGCACGCGGAGGACCCCTTCAGGGCCGAAGAACTCTATTTGAATGCTCGTTTCCGTAGGGTGAATCACGCTACAGCGTGACTATTCACGGTTTGCCCTTTCAGGGCATTTGCCGCGCCGTTCGCCCGGCGCGCACGGAAGGACCATATCTTAGCCGCACGTAAATGAACGGATACGCTCACACAAGTATCTGTTCAGTAAATCGGAGAGAAAGAAGAGTTTTCTCGCACCGCGGAGCACGCGCAAGGCACAGAGATGAGGTATGGACACACGGCTTGTGGCCCCTACTCTCCGCGATCTCCGCGGACTCTGTGGTGACTAGTTTTCTTCCCTCTTGCTATGAGCCCCACATAACTGAACGATTACCGCGCTTATCATTCCGCGGTTGCCCCTCGCGAGGGTATCTGATAGCCTCCATCTCTGGACCGCGAACGGTCCAAGGCCGACCTTGACGGCTCAACGGTGATTTGTTCCGGCACGGAGGGCGGCAAGGTCGGGATCATCACAGGGTGTGCACATGAAAGACTCACCTGAAGCTCGGGGCGTGCGCCCTGATTTCCTCGACGGTCGATACGGCCACATCCCGGAAGTCCTCGACCAGAGTCCCGCATGGATTCTGAGAAAACTCATTGGGGTGCTTTCGGCAAATGTGCGGATCGAACCCGCAGTTGTGGAGCACGTCAGAGACCTAGCCCGCAGGGGTCCCATCGTCTATGCGATGAAATATCGAGGGATCTACGATCTCCACTTCCTGCGGCTGCGCTTCAAAGAGCTAGGGCTGCCGGCCCCCGCTTTCGCGTTTGGGCTTCCGGCCCGATCAAGCTGGTCTGTCAAGAAAGCATACCGCGTCTGGAAGGAGCGCGTTTCCTCGGTAACCGCGGGACGTACCGGCGGCCTGACCCGAGAAGTGATCAAGGAACTGCTCGAAAAGGGTAGTGCCGGAACGCTTTTCCTGGTCGACGAACAGACACTTCGTGACCGATACGTGCATCCCGATCAGGATCCGATTGAGGTCCTGCTGGACGTGCAAGGTCGCATGGCCGCGCCTATCGCTATCGTGCCCATGTTCATACTGTACGATCGAACCGCTCGGCGAACCATACGCCCCTTCTGGGAAACCTTCCTGGGAGACCCCGACACTCCGGGGATCATCAGGCGCGCCGTAGCAGCGATTCGCCGGTGGACTGTGCCTGAGTTGCTCGTTGGAGAACCTGTGCACTTGGTGGCTGAGTTCGAGGAATTCGGCGCAGACAAGTCATGGGAAGAACTCCCGTTCGCCATCCGGGAAAAGCTCCTTGACCACGTCAACGCGGCGATCCGCGTCAATCGAGGGCCGGAAAAGCTCGCGCGCACCGAGATAAAGGAGCGAGTGCTGCGGGACGACCGTGTCAAGAAAGCGGTCAGTGAGAATGGAGTAAGAGAAGGGTCAAACCCCGAAAAGATCAGGAAAAAAGCTGAAGCGTACATTCAAGAAATCGCTTCGGATCAGCGGCTCCAGGCGCACCACTTTTTTTATTACCTTCTCAACTGGATGTTTTCTCACGTTTTTGACGGCATCGACGTAAAGCCTGAGCAGTTCGCCGAGCTCAAGAAGATCGGTCAAAAGGGATCCATGGTTTTCGTGCAGTGCCATAAGAGCCACTTCGATTATCTGGTGAGCGGATTCATGTTATTCGTCAATCAGATGGCGGTTCCTCTCTTTGCCGCAGGGAAGAACCTGTCCTTCTGGCCGGTTGGGCCGCTTCTTCGTCACGGAGGCGCTTTCTTCATGCGGCGGACATTCCAGGGGAGCAAGCTCTACACCGAGGTCTTTGCTGCGTACGTGAAGGAAATTGTCGAAGAGCAATACAATATTAAGTTTTATATCGAAGGAGGCAGGAGTCGTACCGGAAAGCTCCTCCAACCTCGTCTGGGACTGCTTACATTTCTCCTCCGCACCGTGGAGTCGGGATCGCTGAACGATCTCTGCTTTGTTCCCACCTTCATCGGATATGACCTCATCCCCGAGGAATCGAGCTATCTCCGGGAATTGACCGGGACAGAGAAAAGAAAGGAAAGCTTTCTTACAATGATCCGCTCCCGTAAAGTGCTCAAAACGCGTTACGGAAAGGTGTACCTGCGATTCCACGATCCATTGCGGTTCCGGGAGTTCTGTCGCGCCCGGTTCCATGGGGCCGACCCTGAGAGCTTGACGGAACCGGAGATCCGCCAACTGCATCATGACTTCGCCTATCGACTCATGGCCGGGATCGTCAAGGCGGGAGTAGTCACGGGGATCGAGTTGACCGCGGGCTCTTTGACATGCCTCGGCCACCGAGCAGTCTCCCATCGTCAGCTCATGTATGCCTCGGAATGCCTGACCGATGTGCTGCGGGCCAAAGGTGCGGAATTCGCAGACAGCCTCTCCGACGTCCCGGTCGGCATCCAGGCTGCCCTAAGGCTATTCAGCCGCAGAGGATTCATCGAGATCCAGGAGTCGACCGAATCAAGGGATCAGCGCGTTTATACCATCCAGGATCAGCGCCTGCCGAACGTCTACTTCTATCGTAATGCTCTCGTGAACTACTTGTGGCCCGCGTCTGTGCTGGCGATGGTACTGTGCCGGCAGGATCTCTTCGCTGCCGAGATCACTCCAGCCATACGCGAGGAGTTCATAGCTCTCAAGGAAGTCTTCCTGAAAGAGATCATCGTCGATCCGATTGAATCCGATGACGCGATCCTCGCCGAGACGTTCGAGCTGTTCCGTTCCAAAGGATGGCTCCAACCGCCTTCTCGTCCGTCCGGTGACAATAATGAAGCGACCCCCCTCACCTGCCTGCGCGGGATCCTTGCGGATCTCGCCGTATCCTATGAAATTGTGCTTACTATCGCCGAGGATGCGAAGGAATCCTCGAGCCCGAAAGATATCACGCGCCGAGCGTCCAAGCTGGCAGCTGAATTGCGCGAAGCCCATGGAGGGCCGATGATCAAGGCCGTGTCACAAATCACAGTCCGGACGGCGCTCACAAGGTTTCATGAAATGGGAGTCCTCACCCCCGAGGAGGCGCGCAAGGCTGCTCGCCCATCCGACAATTCCTTCAAGATCGAACAGTGGAAGATTCGGCTTGCGGCGGCTTCCGGTCTACCGCTTCATCTCCCCTGATGGCGCCGGCGGTATTGTGCGGCCCTAGCGGTGAAGACGTCCTCTCCGCGGCCGAGCACACCGTAACAGCCGTAGGCTTTGAAGAAGTCGAGTGATTCTATCAGGGTATCGACGTAATCATCCGGCTGAGGCGCAGTTAGCATGCGTCGTACTCCGAAGCTCGCCTGATAGGGGTCCCCTCTTGGGCTGGGATAGGGCGCAGGGAGGATGAGCGGGTAGTTGAGCGACTGAGGCATGACTTTTGTGTGGTTCCATGAGGCAGCGAGGGCATGGGTACCCATGAGGGCAATGATGAGGGCAACGGCGAAGATGAGGGCTCTCAGTTTCACGGTCATCTCCCTATTGATTTCATGGCAAAAAGACGCGAATATAACACTCTGTATAAAGCTTACCACATATCATAGCGATCTGGCAAGGCAAATTTCTCGAATAGTGCCTGCCAGACTCCAAGCGTACCCTCCGCCCGACTGCGTCTGTTGGCGAGCAATCCGCTCCGCTCAGTCTTCCAGCGGCCGGTCATAGGTGTTGACACAAGCGCACCATTGCAGTAGAGTGGGATCGGTGTCGGGGCGTAGCGCAGTCTGGTAGCGTACCTGAATGGGGTTCAGGTGGTCGCTGGTTCAAATCCAGTCGCCCCGACCAATTAATGCAAAGGCCATCAGCGTGTACTGCCCGGAAAACGTCACGCTGATTTTTTTTGCTCACCATGACATTTGAACAATCCTGAACATGAACTATCATCGCAGCTGGACAAGGCATTCAAGATATCTTGGCGGACTTCGCAGCACGCACCATCAAGAAGCCGCACTACTCCTCTGCCGGCGCTGCACAGTTGTCAAACGGCGGTCGAGAGCTTAGAGACCACTCTCAGCGAAACACCGCCCAGATCTCAAAGGATTGGCAGTCATGCTCGCTGAAATAATCCAAGGATTAGCCAGCGCAAACTTTGAAGAACAAGACACGGCGGCAGATAAGCTGCGTGCACTGGGCAAACACGGTTTGTCGCCAGCGGATGGGATGGAAGCTCTGCGAGCTGCCACCAAGTCATTTCCCGCACGGAGCATGGATTGGCAAGATAGTTCCGAGGATCTGATCAAGGCCGCAGCTGAATTGCCGAGGCCTGAGTATATTTCCGTGGTCGTCGACAACTTCTCTCTCTATTCCAAGAAGGGGAAAGACTCCGCGCTGTGGCTGTTGGCCAAGCTTCCCCAGCGTGAAGCCGCGGCAGCGTACATGGAATTACTGCGAAGGCATCTGCGCAAAGGCGAAATCGGCCGGCTGTTGGTCGAACCGTTAAAATCGGAGCCGCGTCACATAGAGGTATTCTTCCCCGAAATTCTGGAGTACTCGGAGGTCGAAGGGTTTGAGTGGGATATCAACCTTCTATTGCTCTGCTACTTGTCCCAAGGTGCAATTAGGGCTGAAACCGTCGCCGTATATGGGGAAAAGCTGCTCGGACGCTACCGGGATTGTGCTGGCAAATTGATACACATGCAAAAAGCCGATGGCGTTGCTTGGCTGTGGGATGAGTCCTATGAGGAATTGAGATCGACGGGCTCCCTATACCTCGACCTACTCGGTTATTTCCCCGAATCGCTTGCCCAAGGAGCTGTTCGTCAGGCTTTGGCGTTCACGGACCCACGCTTGAAATATTTCGCGGTAATGGGTCTGATTCGACAAGGGGAAGAAGTTGAAGCGAAGCACTTGGTTGATGTTGGGGCATCGCCTGAGATTCGGAACTACCTGTTTGATGGACTGATGACGCTCGGCAAGCTTTCACTGTTCCCGAAGGAATTTCGGACCCAGGCCGCATTGGCCGAATCCAACATGGTCAACTGGCTGATTTTCCCCACCGAACTTGGCCGCGCTCCCGATGAAATAGAACTTATGCATATTGCTACCGTCGATAGAGATACCGAAGAAGGACCCATTGATTATTACATCTTCCGATTCCGAACGTTCGCGCCACATTGGGCAGCAAATGATGGATGGATGGCTGGGGTATCAGGGCCTTTCATACAAAAGGATGCACCGTCAACAGTATCCTATGGAGACACGTTCAGTTGCTTCGAGCCGTGGGACTCCAAGACGCCCGAAGAGCATCTTGAAGTAGTTCTCGAGAACCTTGATCGGTGGGGGGAAGCTCACGTAAACAATTACTAATTTGAACATGTCTACATCGTTTACTTCCCCGTCTTGTCGCGTCGCGGAATCGAAAAGGATAATCCTTTGCAGAGCGTACTTGGTCACTAGCTGTTGTTCCAGTGCTTCGATACGGGTGAAAATCTCGGCTCATGTCATTTCCAACGTAGATAATCCTCTGAAGTAAAGCCGCATCCTTGAGAAGCCGCACCGCCATGCCTCGCCCGATCTCGCATCCAGTGTGGATGAGAACCGCTATAGAGAGCTTTCGTTCCTCGTGCCACAAGGTCAGGTGGCTCCCGGATTGTCGATCGTGAGCGCTCACCGCTCGTCTTGAACGGGTATGCGACTCAATGGTTGTCCCCGCACAGGCAGTGTTTGCCACAAGAGCCGGCAAACGGACCGCCTCATTCTGGGATCGTGAGCGATCGAATGAGCTTCCGGAGTTCCTGTAAGCTCCCCTCCGGAATGTCCGTTATCTCGAACCCAGCAACGGGAGTGCCGTCGGGTTCTTTCTTTGCCCAGCGGCAGATCGCCTGGAACCCAAAAGGGTAGATCTCCTGGAGTTCGTCAGCTCGGATCAGGAAGTCCTTGGTATCGCCGGCAGTTGCTTCAATTCCGCTCACCTGGAGCCCGTGTTCGTTGATGTCGACGACCGTGCCCTCATTCTCGAAATCAGGTGCCTCAACAATGGGCAGGGGGAACGCGAGATAGTTCCTCGGGCTTCGACGGAGGTTTTCCAGCGCCACGGTGTCATCACGCCTGGGCTTTCGATCATAGAATTCCGCCGGCTGCATCGCCTTGGCTTCCAGAATCTTCTGGAACAGGCTTTCAAGTCCCTTAGCGGACAATTGGTATTTGTCCATCAGCTCCGCGTCGGTCATTCCGGAGCGTATATCAGTTACGATGTCCTTCGCCTTTATTGTGCGTTTTGTGGGCATGATTTGCTGTCCGAAAGGATGGCCGTCGCGCGCGTGCAAACGCCCACAGAGGAATCATTGTTGCGGGGTTGAAGCTTTCGCCTCAGGCCCCCAACTCTGCCACGCTGCATAATTCTTACTGCGTTCAAGGGCCTCACGCGCCTTTTTAGAAATTTCCGCATCGGTGTCGTCGGTAAGGGCCGCAAGGATTTCAACGGCGCGGTTGTTCGTCACCGACAGCGCATCCAGCGTTTTCGCAAGGGCTAACTTAACGCCCGGGTCATCGCTCCGCGCCAGAGCGAGTAATTTTGGTGAGTCGAACTGCGAAGCCACAATCCGTGCGAGTACCCACTGCGTTCTCTTTTCGACCAACTGTTTCAAGTGATCGAAATCGTCAGGTTCAATTCCAGGGACCAGAAGGAGCGTACGAATAACATCTTCGTTTCCGATTTGCACGAGGAGCCGCGCTATACCGGAATCGCCGGGATACTCTGTGTAATCCTGGTAGAGCATTGTCCTGAGGGCCATTCCATCATGCCGAGCCACGGCTCGGGAAACCGAGCCCTTGTCGATTTGTCCCCTGAAATGATCGATGGTCGTCAACGAGCCCATTCCGCCGCAGAGTACAATCGGGACAAGCGCCAGCACTCCGAAGCGGGCCTCGCCGGCGCGGAATAGCCGTTTCAGCATAAATCCGAGAAGGACCACCGCCGTTCCGAACAGTACGATAATCACGTGGAGCTGTGTGCGCCGCGTCAGGAGATAAAAATCCGCTTCGGCGCGGGGAGATGCAATTCGAGCCAGCGCAGCCTGAGCGGCCGCGCGAACGTCGAGGTCTTTATCCGACTCGGCGATCCTGGAGAGCAGCGGCAGCCCAAGCGGATCATTAATGGCGCCAATTATGTCGATACAGTGCTTGCGTTCCTGCAAGCTCCCCCTGGAGGCGGCCTCAAACAAGGGGATAAGGATTGATATGTTTGCAGGTTCTTTGCTTATTCGGAGACGAAGTATGTTCGTCAAGGATTGCTTCGCCAGCATTGCCATTGTTGGGGGCATCCGCACAGACAAACCTTGCAACGAGCTTTCGTCGTTGAGCAGGTTGATCAATGTTGGAATGAGAGCGGATTCACCCCGATCACCAATCGCCTGTACTGCTGTTGCTCTCAGGGATTGGCTCGTGGACACGAGCATATGTTTGAGTTCCTGAAGAGGCAGATCCTTCGCGTACTGGGGAGTGGTGGTCTCTATCTGTATACCGAACAGTTGTAATTCAACGTCCCTCTTGAGTAGATTCAAACCCAAGGTTAGATCATCGCGGCGCGCGTCAAACAGCACAACCGTAGCAATTACCACGACGACTATCAGGGGGCTCGCGCGCAAAGCAACCTTCACACGCGAGATCTTGTCTGCCCTACTCATCGAAATCCGCTCGCTTCAGCCAAAGAGTATAGGAGCGATTTCCCCGCGAACAAATAAAGACCCCGCGCTCGGGAACTGTCCCGGTGGCAGCCTTGACATTCCCACACGAGTGCCCATTGCGGACCTCAGGGGAATCATGCCGGAAAGTCAGCTCTATGGATGGGAGGTGCCCCCGCCTCCGCCACCATTACAGGCACCGAACAAGATTGCCAGAATCGGAAGCAACAGCGCGAGGTACAGGACAAACTTGTTCCTGGACATATTCCAAGACAAACCGACCACCGAGCCGAAAAGTCCCTTAATCGAGTCCATGTTCAACATGAGAAGCCCCCTCCTTTAAACTAACATGCCTAATAGTATAATTCGTACCTTACGAGCACCTCCTTGTCAAGCAAGAACTTGATGCAATCCACCGTAAGAGCCACCGGACGCTCACTCCTCCAAGTCCATATCAATTCCGAACGAAGTTCCGTGATTCGTCGTCAGTGTTCCGACCAATCGGAGGTCCTCTGTGACGCGTCCCTGAAACCGATAGCCCATGCGGTCGCCTGCGTCCACCAGGCCGCGGTCATACGTGCCCGTGCAGTAGTGTGTTTCATCAAAACCAGCGGGGCCGATAATGCGAAGTGTCCCCAGCACACGTCGACCTTTCGCACGGAACGTGAGCGTCCATTTGAATCCCATGTGCGACCCGGTCACCTTGCCGGACACCTGTCTCTCGTCTCCCGCGTCCATATTGAGGGTATTTCTCAATTGAACAAGGTTCTTTGACGGGGTTCGCGGCAACGTCTTGGTACTTGCCGACTCGCGTGAGATTTGGGGGCTCGACGTACGGGGCGTCTGGCCCTGCTCCAAAGCGACTCCAGGTGGCTGTCCTTTCAGCTCGCGAGACAAGTAGCCGGAAAGGCCGCCGACCTTTTGCTCAAACGCGCTGCTCACCGGCGACGCCTTCAGCCAGTCCTCGATACGTTCCTTCCAACGGGGGGACGATTCAACTGTCAAGGCCTTGCGAAAGTACGAACGTGCCGCTTCCGGCAAATCGACGGACATGCAGGCAACGCCCATGTTGGTCAAAGCTTCAACATTATGCGCGTCCGTTTGCAGCACGGTCCGCAAGTCATTCATGGCCGCAGCATATTTTTCTCGGCTGAGATACGCGATAGCTCGACCTAGATACGCGTCCATGTGCAGCGGATCGCGGGCTATGGCCGCGTTATAGTCGATCAAAGCATTCGGGAAGTCCCCACGAGTTACGTGAGCGTCTCCCCGCAGAATGAGTGCCTCTGTTCCGCCTGCACCGGACTGGACAAATCGCGTGAAATCTTCAATCGCCTCAGGATACGATCCGATAGCCAGATACGCCTGACCGCGCAGCTGATATGCTTCCGGCCGTGCACCCCTCTTGATCGCTTCCGACAATAATCGTATAGCCCTGACGTGCGCCCCTCTCTCCAGTTGCTGCTTCCCCTCTTCAAGATACGCTTCAACTCGTCCGGTAGCACGGTCGCGGCGGATGCGATCGATGGCTTCGTCGGAGCAAGCAAGATGGGGCAAGAGAGAGAAAACAAAGAAGAGCACCGCGATCCAGAGCAAATGACCGACTTGCCTGCGCGGCGGCGATACGCGGTGGCCACCGTCGAGCAGCGGGAGCAAGGCACGTTGCCGCGCGTGCGCGCAATCGAACCTCTGGAAGAGGCAGTATGGTCGCCTATCCGACAAATCCACCGCGCTGTTGCGCGTTGACCGGTGGGCGAAATTCATCTTCCGCGTCTCTCGTTACCCCGCTCTAGGACGATGCTATTATCGTGCAGCTTGGCAAGGGAATCAAGCGGCTAATCGAGAGCAGTCCGTCGAGCAGCACTTGAAATGCCTCGCCGAGTCCTGTACTCTTTCATTCCAAGTGGCGAGCCGAGCAGCATTCGGTAAAGCGGAAGTTTTTCCTTACTCAGACGGGCGCCCGCATGGAAACCTCTACTCCTCGGGAGGGCAGCACGATTGGCCGGACGATCGCGTGGATTTTGTTCTGCGCCACATGTGTTCAGTTCGTCCTCTTTAAGTCGTACGTAGACATTATCCCTGGCATCAAGGCTGATGTATTCGGCGGGGTGCTCTGTGCGTTTACTCTCGCGGTGTGCCTTCTTACCGCGGATAGAAGTAGAATACGGATCACATGGCCCGAAGTGCTAATTTCTCTAGTTTTGCTCGCACTGACACTTGTGGCAGGATTCCTCAGCTCTCTCCCCTGGAGTTCGTCGGTAATCGGGCTCGTGTTTGCTTCCACCGGCTTGGGCGGTTATTGGTGCGCTCGGCTGACACTGGACAACGATTCGAGACAACGGCGCTTCGCGTGGCTGTGCGCGATCATTTTGGGAGTATACGTCACAGGCGCATTGTGGGGCTACCTTCTTCACGGCACGATGGATCTTCTGGTTCATGATACCCACCAAGTGGCCAACTTGATAATTCTATTGAGCTTTGCCCCTCTTGCGCTCTTGGTGCAGCCATCTTTTTTCAGGAAGATCGTGGCTGTCGTCGTACTGGCACCGTGCGCGGTCATGCTTTACGTCTGCGGATTGAGCGGCGTGGAAGCAGGCGTCCTCATCCCTATGGCTGTGGTGGTCCCCGCAGCTTTTATCGGGTCTGTGCGCTCAAGGAACAGGGCTGCTCTGTTTGCGTTGTTGCTCGTGATGGCAGCCGTGACGTCCCATTACGTGTCGTTCGTGTCAAATGAAAGCTTCTCTCGGAGAGCGTATCAAGCAGACCGCATCGAGTATTATCCGTTTTCCCTGCATATCGCGAAACAGAATCCCCTTTTCGGCATTGGCCTGAGGACGCCGCGAGAGGAATATCTTAACGACTACGAGATGAGACATCCCTATTATTCAAAGTCGGCATTTGCCCAAGAGGTGTCCCGTCTCAAGGTTTGTCAGAACCAGTTTCTCACCCTGATGGTCGGCCTTGGAATTCCTTTCGTCATTCTTTACTTAATGGCACTGGTGACTCTCGTCGTAAGACTGGTACGAACCGCCCTAAGGCCCAGCGAGAATACTTTTCTGTCACCATTGGTGCTGCTCGTGCCTGTGTGCGGAGGCATTCTCTATTTGCTCATAATGGATTTCTTGATGCTCGCGCAGATCTCTTGGTTCTTTCATATTTTGTTGGGATTGATTCCCGCTGTTGCTGTCGCAGCACCGAAGCACGAAGAGACGCGGGCTTGGGGAACCGGATCACTAGTAGGCTGTCTCGCAGCGGTCGCGTTGGGCATTCTTGTCGGGACGCACCCGGCCATTCGAGCGGTCCAGCTACCGTCTGTTCAGGAAATATGGGAATCGTTCAAGTCCGTTCCTGTGGTCGGACCACTCTTGGACCAACCACAGCGGCAGAGCACGGAAGAAGCGGCTCAACCTTCGACGGACGGTCAGTTGGTCGTGACGATTAAGGACTATGAAGGATCGGTACAGAAATGGGCTGTGATGTGCATTTTGGATACGTCAAAGTCCATGACTCGCGCGTCTGAGCCGTGGAACCCTAACCGCCTACACGCTGCTGTTGACTTCATTGCCCGCCTCGGCCAGTCGCTGCCGGAGGGCTCCACGATCGGGGTGCGAGGCTTCGGGACTGTGGGTCCCGTCAGGCGAAAGGGAGGCGAGATAGGCCTCCGCGTGAGTCGATTGCTTGTTGACTGGACGAACGCTCCAGCGGCGAGTCTGGCCAAGTCTCTTTCGGACATCAGTCCACCGGGCGAGTACAATATCTGCGCGGCAGCGGAGTCTTCCCTGGAACGAGATTTCGAACTCGTCGGAGAAAGCCTCGCGGGAAGAATCGCCGTGCTCACTGACGGCAACAGCGACTGCGCGCTATCTGGTCTCGCAGATCGAATCGTAGCGGCGTCTGTGCGCGGGAGGCGCGTAGTGTTGGATACAATCGGAATCGGGATGAATCAGGAGACTGTCCTTCAACAGTATCAAGAAGCTGCCGGCAAGACGCATGGGATCTTCTTTGAAACCCGAGGTCCTGAGGACACCCAACGTCTCGTATCAGAGTACGTCGGCACCCTCAGCAAGCCAACCAAGCGACCACTGGTGGTATCCGGAAACAACAAAGATTACGAAGCCCTACCAGAGGATCCCATCAGTCTGCCATCGGGAACGTATACTGTGACTATGCCCGAGCTGCGGGACCTCAATACTTCGGCCAGGGAGGTCAAGGAGGTGGTGGTCAGGCCAGGGGAGAGAACAATTCTGAACGTGTCCATTGACCAGGGCCACTTGCGTGTAGAGAGGAAGTAGTGTCTTTGGCGACCTGCGAATCTGACATCTCAAAAGGTGTTTTATTTTAGAATGCTTACGGCGTGGTTCGGACTCTTTTCTCCGATGAGCGTGGACGAGTGGGCAGCGGTGGGGGCAAGCACTTGGATCTTATGACGGCTAGAATAACTTGCCGCTCGGACTCGGCTTCCTCAAGCATGTTCTTTTCGTCAGGAGAAAGAGCCGAGAAGGTGCTCTTGTCCCTTCTCTTGAGAGGGCTACTCTTGCGGAGAGCCTGAACAAGCAAGCTTTTCAGCTCCTCACAACTCTTTCCCATATATTCGTTGGTCTCGGATTTTACCGGGCTCAATCCCTCAGGCTGAGGAGCTGCAGCAACCTTAGAGCATTTCGCCAGCGCTTTTTCGTCACGAACGATTTGTTCCAGGAGATCGGTGATCTTGTGATCCAGGAGAGATACTAACGCGTGCTCAGACTTTTCACGGTATCGTTCCAGGGCGTCGGAATAGTCGGCCACTAGCTGTTTCTTGCGTTCCAGCGCAAGCTTCAAATTCTCACAACCCGAGTCGTCCGCCGTGGAAGGAATTGCAGACAGACAGCCGAGTGCGAGCACCAGTGCGAAAAAGAGCAGCCTGAAGCCTTTCCCACCCCACCGCAAATCAGCAGTCACGAAAAAAGCAGCCACAGATAACTGAAGCTTGGACCATCTCGAACTCCGATTGACCTGAAAATGCGAAATAGTCACGCTGTTGTTCGGTTCCGGTTCACGCCCTGACATGCTAGCAAATCCTACCGCTTCATCTCACGTGGCACTGCAACTCACCAAAGACACTAACGATTGATCAGCCAGTCGCGTTTCGCATATATATTAGAAGGCTTGGTCGAACTTTTCAAGTAATATCGCAGGGCGAAGCTTGCTCATCGGTGGTTCGGGACCATGGTTCTGACTAGAAGACCCGCCACCAGTGCCGTGGATTGGTCGGTTCTCCGAGGTCCGGCACATCTCCCCCTTCGATAACAGCCCGTGGCGCGTGGTGAACCATTTGAGCAGCCTTCTCATCACCGACCAAGCGCGCCGCGACCTGCACCGCCCCTGACAGACGGGGAGGCCTCGTCCGGGGAGAATGAGCGTCGGAGGCAATCAAATGCACTAGGTTGTGTTTCAGTAGTAATTTGGCGGTACGTGCCGCCCAGTACCCGCCATTGCCAGTAAGACTGTCAGCAGAAATTTGGACGAGCAATCGTCCCGGATCGAGCCTTGTCAGCCAGTGGAAAAGAACATCGGGTTTGCGCTGGATGGCGGTATTCTTCTCCGGATGAGCGATAATTGGGGAGTAACCACTCGAAATGAGCTGATTCGCTAGATTGACAAATCCCACGGGAAGTTGTGTTGGATGAAATTCCAAAAGCACAAATCTACCATCATTCAATGTCAGTATCTTGCCTTCCGCGAGCATTACTCCAATATCGGCTGATATCCTTAGCTCCATGCCGGGCAAGATCTGCACGGGGATGCCTTGTGAAGAAAGAGTCGCGTTGAGTTCTGTTACAGCCTTCCTGACCTCATCCGCATTATTCACGAATTCACCGTCGAAGGAGTGCGGTGTGGCGACAATGCGCTGAATCCCGTCTTTGGAGGCGATTCCGCACATTTCCAGCGCTTCGTCGAGGCTATCAGCCCCGTCGTCAAGTCCCGGCAAGATGTGGTTATGCATATCTATCATCGGATTTTGTCCCGCCGCGTCGTTTCCGGACTCCTGCTATCCGCAAGCGCCAACAAGGGCCCCTGATAGAGTTCTCTCTTGGCTGACCTGAATAGTTTTTCTTGCACTGGAAGAGAAACCGGTTGCCTTTCTGAGCAGCGATATACTATCATGACTTCTCCAGAATCGACATGGAATGTGGAGATTTTGTTATCGGCCGGGCGAACCGAGTGTGACGGCCGGTTAAGGGGTATGGAAACACTATTTCGTGCACCCACGAATATTGCGTCGCGATTTCAACCCCCGTCCTCTTGGCTAATGCGTGGAGGACAGCGCGCAACTTTGAGGGGTGAACTTCCAAGCATTTGTGATTCCATTTTTCCTTGGAGTATGGTATGATTACAGTCCATGCCTTAACAAGTAGTGGAAGTTTTTGCGGTTAGGTGCTCATGCGCACATCGGTCTCACGCCTGATTAAGATGACGGCAGTTGTGGTTGCGGTGCTCATGCTTGGCCAAGGATGCATCAGCTACATACCGTCTCCGTTCCGGCCTTCGCCAGGACCGCAAAAAGCGCCGGTACCCGCGGACCTCGCCCAGGCGTTTGACATTGTGTGCAGAAACTATCGGATCGGCCCCCAAGATGTTCTCCGTCTTATTTATCAGACCGAATGGAATATTCCCTCGGGCTCTTATGTGCTGGACACCCTCGACGAAATCGACATCGAATTCATACTCGATCCTGCGTTGAACAGAAAAGTGGTGATCCGGCCGGACGGAATGATCACACTGCCTGGGGTGGGGGACATAAAAGCAGCCGGACTGACGCCGGAACAGCTGGGAAAGAAGATTGAACAAGAGTTTCTCCAAAGGAGCATTTTTACCAAGGATGAAACGCGGGGGCCCCTGGAGCAGTATAAGAGAGTGACGGTCACCGTCACCAACTTCTTTCAGAAAATCGACCGACTTGTGAAATCGCTGACCACCCTGACCACCGGGCAGCAGACCCAGGTCAACGTCAACCCTGATGGGACGATTGATCTCCCGCTCCTCGAGGAGCGGATCCTTGCCGCCGGACATACAATCAGGGAAGTTGAAAAGACCATCAACGAGCGCTACCGGCGAGGGCCTTTGAAATATGTGGTCGCGTCGCTGTCCCTTTTCGAGGCCAAGTCGAGAAAGGTTTATGTCCTTGGGGAAGTCAAGAACCCTGGCGGTTATGACATCCATCAACCAATTACCGCTCTGCACGCGATTGCCTTGGCCGGTGGTGAAATCACTGATACGGCTGATATGACGAGCGTGATGCTTATGTCGAAGGACATTAACGGCCAGCCGATCGGGCGGCGCCTGGACCTGAAAAAGAGCCTCGATGCCGGCGACATGGCATCGGCAATATTGGTTAAGCCTTATGACGTTCTCTACGTTCCCAAGACCTACATTCGAGACGTCCGAATCTTCATGGAGCAATACCTAAGGACGGTCTCCGACCTCGTTCAATTCATTAATTTGGTAAGGCCATAGGAATCAGGAGACCGGCGAGAACCGGCTGTTCGGGCGTGTCTCTGCCCTGTTGAAATCCGCATGAATACGACGAGAGTGTCCTGCTATTCGGTGTACAACCGGGTGTCTGTTCGGATGTGACTGGCGGGCAGGCGCTTGGCCTCTTTGGCCAGTCGTCGCGGCAAGATGTCCGGCCATGAGAATGCTCGCCGCCTTAATCCCATGTGAGTGTAGACTAGCGATCCTCAACACTGCTGGTCAGGCCAATAGTCGCATTCAGATTTCGCGGTGCCGCTTGAGGAGGACTCGCAAAGATATTGTCATTCGTGAATGACAAACTACGGAATCAGTAGTAATACACAATCTCGCCGAACCACCCGCCCAGATCTATCTGGAATTCGGCTGTGGCGGGGCTCTGATTGAAATTCAACCTGTCTTTAAATTCTACTGAGGTTCGTCGATATCCGGTCCGAAAACCGACCGTGCCAAAATGAATTTCTGGAAAAGTAAATCCTGCGATAATCTCCCAATCAGTAACGCTCGCGCCTCTTATCGGCCAACGCGCTCGGGCTTCAAAGACTCCTGAAATGCCGGCAAAGGTCGGGGCCGTAAACAACACTGCGTGAACTCCAGCGGTAGTGGGCCAATCACCGGTGATCTTCTTTCCTCGCGCAACAAGGTCATTTTCCACAAAAGATGCCCAGAATACCGGGCTGTAACACTCCAGATCAACATTGATACCCACGCGGGACTTGTTCCATTGAAAGAAGTCTATGTCTCCTCCCACCCGCAATCCTGAGTATTCCAGTCTCGCCTCACCCGTCGGCCGGCCGGCAACCTGCTGATAGTCAACGAGCCCTTTGAAATCTCGCATACTCTGCTCAACTCGCAGCGACAAACGTCCGGTCTGCAGCCTCACCATCCAGTCCAAAAAGACACCGTCACGCTCTAGTGCCATGTCCCTTTTTAAGTCGAAGGAGAGGCGCTGCCGAGCAAAACGCTCACTGCCACCAAGAAGCCAAACCCACGTGGGAGTCAAGCGGACCTCTGCTTGCAGCCGCGGGGGGACGACAAACGGCGAGAAGGGATTGAGAAGAGTTGCTAATCCAGGGCTATCCGCACCTGCCACGTCGGCATGGAGCACCAACAGAGCGGCTGCTATAAGAAGACATAAAGTGGGACGTAACCGCGGCATTCCGGTCATTATGCGATACAATCCTCTTTGCGCTCGTGCAGTTTGAGCTGGCTGTGGGCCGCATTATGACATTATGCGAAGTGGTAAGTCAAGAAATAACCGTTGCCCAGAGCAGATGCGAATGAGGAAGCGTGGGATGGTTCAATTCGGTGATATCTGCGCGGGGTTGCTATCAATTACTAAGCCCTGGTTTGGAATCACGATTTCTGTCCATAGTATCCGTAGTAACGTCGATAGTATCCTCGACCGTACTTGTAACCGTAGCGATACCCGCCGGGCGCATAGGCGCCGTTGAACACTACACCGAGCAGTTTGCAGCCGTTTAATGATGATGCGACCCGAACCGCTTCTCGAAGTTCGTCGCGATGCACATGACCTTGCTTGGCTACCAGAAGCAGCCCGTCGGCAAGACGCGAAATAATTTGCGTGTCCGGCATTCCCAGAAGTGGAGGCGTATCAATGACGATATAGTCAAAGCGCTCTCTCAATTCTCCGACCAAGTCACGCAAGCGGTCAAACTGAAGAATTTCGGCTGGATTGTCGGGGGGCGATCCAGCAGCAATATATGACAATCCGGTCAGAGAGCTGTCGCGCACAATGTCCGCAAACTCAACGCGGTGCGAGCTGAGAAATTCCGCAAGGCCGGGGACGGGGTTGTCCACGCCGAACACTCGGTGGACTCGAGGCTTGCGAAGGTCGGCATCGACCAGTACCGCACTGTGCCTTTCCGATCCCAATATGGTTGCTGTAGAAACCGATATGAGCGTTTTACCCTCACTGGGCGTCGCACTGGTGACGACCATAGTCTGAACCGGATAGTCAGGATTTCCCAAAAAAATGGACGTCTGTAGATTTCTGATCGCATCGGAAATCGGGGATCTTGGCCTCTGACGAGCGATGAATTCCGGCTTGATATTCACCAGGGACGACGACCGAGAGTCTCCGATTCTTTCGATATCCGGAACGACAGCCAATTTCCTGACATTAAAGTCATACTCAATGCGTTGAGGAGAGTGAATCCTGGAGTCCAACTGCTCTGCCGCGAAAGCTCCGGCCACACCCAGAAACAGTCCCAGAGTGCATCCAACCAGTACTATCAGCTTCTTCTTGGGCCACGAAGGCTTGTCCGGTACGCTCGGCGCATCGACGACCCTCGCATTGTTGGCAATCGTCCTGGACTTGATCTCCTGCTCCTTAAATTCCTTGAGAATGATTCTGTGAAATTCCTCATTGGTCTGTTCAATCTTCTTAAAAGTACTAAACTGACTTTCCAGACCTTTCAGTCGCTCCGATTCCTGCCGTGCCTGGTCTAAGGTCTGCTTGAAAAGCCCCTCCTCGGTCTTCGCTGTGTCTACCACCGAATTGATAAGGCTCTTCTCAATTTCCGCTATTCTTTCTCGAAGAAAGTCGATTTTTTGGGCGAGGCTCGTCATTTTGGGATAGGTGGGGGCATAGACTCCTTTGAGTTCCGTGTATTCAGCTTCGTACTTCGCAACTTGCTCCTTCAGCTTGTTCACGTACTCGGTGTTGATATCTTTGGGTAGGACCGCCCCTTGATCTCCTCCCTTTTGGTCCCGCAAAGCTTGCATCTTGAGACGAGTACCTTGAGATTTTATTTGTTCTTCCCAAACCTTATCCACCATGTCGAGAATTTGAACGACCCCACTTCCCTTTCCAACTACCAATCGGTTGTCGATAATGAAGTTGACGAGATCTGCCTTCGCTTCCATCAATTTTTTCTCTGCTTTTCCCAATTCGTCCTTCAGCCACTGGCTGGCTTCGGCGCTTTCTCTCCGCCTCTGCTCCAAATTACGTTCCAGGTACAGATTTAAGTAATTGTGGAGTAGTTCTCTCGAATAAGCGGGTTTTGTGGAGTTTATCGAAATTGTCACCAGATTGCTGGTTTTTACCGGCTTTACGGTCACGCGGCCCATGATGCTCTCGGAAACACTGCTCAACCTGCGGGCTGTTGGGGTCTCCGCTGCCGCTTCGTGACCGTTTTCGGACAGAAGAGAAACGAGTGTGGATGGTAGCGAAACGAGGCGGTCTACCCATCCCGGTGCCTTGGGAGTGAATTCGGGATATTCGAGGAGATTCATCTTCTGTACGAGGGCCTCCGCCAGTGCTCTCGATTTGAGAATCTCCATCTGTGTAGCCAGGTAGTTGCGGAATAGATCGTACTCTGCCCCGGCGCCTGTGGCAAAGCGATCGTCCGACTTCGGCTTTTTTTCGTCAAATTCAATGGTTGAGGTGGAGGTGTAAAGTGGTGTGCATGTCACAGCGTAGATCAGCGATATGATCGTCGCAGCGATCAGTACTGTGCCGACGATCCATATTCGTCTGATGAGAATATCCAGGTAATCCCGCAGGGTTTTCTCGGAATGGCCCCCCAGGTCGCGATCTCCGTAGGCATCCCAGTGTCCCGGTGACTGCGTCGATTCCCCCGAAAACATTACCGCTCCTCTTGTCCTGCCAAGGGGCGTGACCGATGGATAATGAAACCGCCTCCCCTCATAGGCTTACCGCCTCTGCTAGCCCCACCCCATGCCGAACCAAACCCTTCTCTCGATTTTCGTATTCAACACCGATGTTACTTTGGCACGACACCGTATGGCTGTCAAGTCCAAATACGCGCGTACCGGTAAAGATCGGGCTGCCGCAAACACACGAAATTGCCTTGACAGGCTCCGGGGCATATGCGGTATGATCCTCCGAGACCATTGGCCACACAATCCGAATGTCCGATTCGAGGTGGGGATGAGCAGGTTCAGGCTGCCTATAGGGCCGTCTAATCCACGAAGGAAATCGACGGCCTCCGACAGCCCTTCTTTGAGTAGCGAGGGCCAGGTGGCATGGGGGGAAAATGCCATGGATCCTGTAAATCAAGATCTAGTTGACCGAGCGGTGCGCTTTATTAACGAGAAGGCTTGCGAGACGATGTACAAAGGGGCAGAAGAGATTGGGGCGTATTTGCTCGAAAATTTCTTCAACGGCGATATCGAACTTGCCATCTCTCGGAGCCCGTACAAATGCACCACTTATGCCATGCTGGTAAACCGAGAAGACCTTCTCGTTCATCCTGCCACATTGAGCGTGATGGTGAGAGTGGCCGCACAGGAGACTTTCTTCTTTGAAAAGGGGTTCCGCGCTGACAAGCTGTCGTATACGCACAAGGCGGAACTCGTGAAGTTGCCAAATACTGACCAGAAGTTGGCCTTGGCTCGTGAAGTCAGCGAAGGCGGGCATAGTACCCGGCAACTTGCGCTGGAGGTGAAAAGGCTCCGCCGGGAACTCGCTCCAAAGCGGCAAACACTTCCATCAGCCTTTCGGTATGTTCAGGATCCTAGCCGATTCTTTGAAAGCCCGACCGCCGCGCAAGCCATCTTGGACGACGCAAGCCTCAGTTCTCTCACATCCGAAGAGAGGCAGCGCGTCCACGAACAGGCCGAACTCATGATATCCAAGACCAGGGAATGGATGGAGAAGTACGAGATTCTGGCGCAGAAATTGGAGCAGGCTGAGACTTGAGGATCGTACGGCTCCCAGTCCCGAGATCCACATGATGTACCCAAAAGGTACACTCTTGTGGCGCCACAAGAGTTCGGCGCGTGAGTACACCGACCAAACGTCTTTATATCAATGCGCTTTCAAACAGGTAATATCAACGAAGGTTGGTAGGGGCCGACCCGCGCGTCGGCCCGGCTTTCAGGGCGCACACGCGGGTGCGCCCCTACAACGGTCGTGTTCCAGTTTTGATAACGCATTGGTATCAGATTTTCGGAAGCCCCACCAAGACAGCCCTCGTTTTGTCGTCAGAGACAGAGGGCATTCCACAGACGCTCCTGATAGTCGTTTCTCTCAGGAGGGCGTCATTACCGCTAACCATCTGCGCAGTCTGCGACATCTGCGGATAGACCTGATAGTCGTTTCACTCAGGAGGGAGCGATAACCCGTGGGGTCAACAGGATCGCATTTTTCATGGCCTTTGATCGATCCCGTCGCTATGACGATTGGGCCTATGGAGGTCCGATGGTACGGTCTAGCGTATGTTGCCGCGGCTCTTGTTGGCGCGTTGATCGGCCGTTCTGAACTCAGACGAAGATCAGGCCCTGTCGGATCCGAAGAGATCCCCGAAATGTTGTTCTACGCTCTGTTGAGCGTCTTTATCGGTGGGAGGTTGGGGCATGTGCTCATCTACGAATTCAGTCATTACCAAGCGGCGCCGCTGGAGATCTTGGCCACGTGGCGAGGTGGAATGAGTTTTCACGGAGGGCTCATCGGGCTTTTGACAGCAGGGGTCATCTGGTCTCGGCGTCGGGGTGTGCCTTTTCTTGAACTGGCTGACATAGGCGCGCTCGCAGCGCCAATCGGCATTATGCTCGTAAAGATCGCAAACTTCATCAATGGAGAGCTTTACGGACGTGTGACGGATGTTTGGTGGGGTGTCGTGTTCCCTCACGCCGGCGACCTCCCCCGCCACCCCTCTCAGCTTTACGAAGCGATCGTGGAAGGTCCTCTCCTATTCCTCATACTGTGGCGCTTTCGTCTGAGCGCGCACATGAGCGGATCTGTGCTCGCTCTGTTCCTTATCCTCTATGGCGCGGCGCGCTTCTTCGTCGAATTCTTCCGTGAGCCCGACCCGCCGTTCGGGCTCATGCTGGGATGGATCACCATGGGCCAAATACTGTGTCTCTTCATGGTGTGCGCTGGGGCAGGACTACTTCTCCGCATTCGGTACCTCGAAAGGAAGAGCACCTCCGGGGAACCGCACAGTCCCCTTTGAAGCTTACCCCCTAACCCGCATCCAGTGGCTTGAAGAGCAAAAAGTGCTTGACAGCAGTGGGGTCGATTCCTATAAAATATACTTGTTTTTTCCCGTCGCAAGTTGACGGTCCCCGATCTTACACCTGGATCGGGGCATGACCGGGGGTAGCCACGGTAAGATTTCCTTAAAGACATGACTATGAATCACGGGGGATTCTTCCTGGGGCTAACCATCGGGTGGTAAGTGAGTTTGTTTCTCTTTTGCCGGTGGGCGACCCGGCTAGGTGAAAGATCGCCGGCCTTGAACCGAAAACCGAATAGATTCTGGGATAGTTGGGGGCTTCAGCTAGTAAGATCAGAGGGTTAGCCCCAAGCTACGGGAACGAAGTTTGTAATATTTGACTATTCCTACCTTCTCGCTCCCGCCCAACACCTTCCTACTACATCACTCAAGAATTAACCCGCCAGCGGTTTTGAATTTGCCCTTTCGACGCGGTATGCTTTGCTCGGAGGTCCGGAACATCCTGATATTTATCATCAAATGCATAGCAGTGACTCGGGATGTCATGTAACTCGGGTTAGCTAGATCAGTAGCAAAAAGGTTTTCGGAATCTCCGATGATGCAATGGTCTTTGTAGCGGCTATGGGATGGGTCAAGGATCCGTTTCGTCAGCATGTGTGCCCGCGTGATCTTCTGTCACGGGCATGGGGGAGGGGACGATGTTTAATGGGGTTTACCCCTTACGGGTTGAGGAGGATGGGGAGCTGGCATCAATGCAGCCACCGCTACTGCATGCCTTGCCCGAAAATCTTTGGCGCAGTGAATCACCAGAGACTTTCGCTGCTGTCGCGCGTGATTTTCTTACTTCCCGGAGGTGGCAAGCTCGGTTTCTGGCTATTTGGGATGCCACGCTTGCGGGCCTCACTGTATTCGCGGGCTTTGCGCTTTCGCCCGCTTACGGGTCAGATCATCCGGCTGGGCTCGTAAATTCATCGATTCTCGGTACGTCTGTGATATTTGCCTCATGGTATGTTAGCTTTGCATTTATCTGGGGCCTGTACGATACCGATCGCCTATCTCGCCCCATGGCGTGCGTGATCCCCACAGGAATGGCGGCGTGCTGTGCTGTTGCAGCGACACTCGGAGTTCAATACGTCCTCTTCTTTTCTCCAACTGGTCGTTGGATCATGGCGCTGACGTGGGGGCTGGTTCTCTGTATGTCCCTTGCAATGAGGGTTTTGCTTGCCCGCCTCAGACGTGGGGTGACCAAGAGCATTGTTTTCGTCGGGGAAGATGCGGAAACGTCACGAGAGGCGGTTTCAAGACTCTGCCGAGAGAGCAAAGACGCCAAAGTGATCGGTTGCTTCTACAAGAACGGAAAGGCTTTATCAACTCAGACTCGTGCAGTGGCCGGTTGGGATCAGGTCTGCTCGAATCACACATCAGATATGATCGTCGTCCAAGAGAGTTGTTCTCCTGAATTGATGGCGGAAGTTATGCGGGTGGCCCACAACGGCCTCACAGTGACAGGACTCGTAGCCTATTTCGAGCACAAATTTGGACGGGTACCTTGCGACTTGATTCACTCGGACTGGCTCTTGTACGCTAATCATCATCTCCACAGTCCGGTGGCAAGGGCCGTGAAAAGGTGCATGGATGTTGTGTGCGCAGGTATCGGGCTGATGCTCACACTGCCATTCTGGCCGGTGGTAGCGCTGCTCATCAAAATCACGAGTGCCGGGCCTGTGTTTTACAGGCAGGAGCGGGTCGGCCTTCATGGTGACGTCTTTTCTATAATGAAGTTCCGCACCATGTATGAGAATGCCGAAGACCCGGGAGCGCCTCAATGGGCCAAACCGAAAGACTACCGAGTGACGGCCATCGGGAAGGCTCTCCGCAAGACCCGCTTTGACGAAGTTCCTCAATTCCTTAATGTCTTGAAAGGGGACATGTCTTTCGTCGGTCCACGGCCTGAACGGCCCGAGTTCGTGGATGACTTCCGTGCATCAATACCTCACTACGACATCCGTCATCTGGTTAAGCCCGGCATTACCGGATGGGCACAAATCATGTACCGATACGCGGCCGGCGAACTGGAGACAAAGACTAAGCTCTCGTACGATCTCTTCTATGTGAAGAACGGGACCCTTCTGCTTGACATAGAGATCGTGTTGCGAACAACTAGGGCCCTGATGAATGGGGCGAGGTGAGTAACAAGCTTACCGGGCGAGACTGCCAGAAAGCAATGAGGATATGCCTCGGAGGTCCTGTGACGGAGTTTCAGGTGGGCATCTTGGTCATTGTCGCTTGTTTCATTCCTGAGATGGTAGCACCTCCATTTCCAATTAGTGTGGAGATCGGTTTGGGCTCGTGAATGCCCCCGAGAGATTGCCCGAGGATCATGAAGGCTTTGGTTCGGCCCCATGTCCCTAATTCATAAAGCCGTTACGTCACTCAAGTGGTCTATGTTTGGGGAAATTGCGGCTAAGGCAATTAGTCCGCTTGTGTTCATCATACTGGCCAAGATCCTTGTGCCCGAAGATTTCGGCGTAGTCGCGGCCGCTACCGTAGTCACTAGCTTCTCGCAAGTCTTCTGGGATGCAGGGCTTTCCAAAGCGCTAGTTCAGCGCCAAGATAGCGTGGAGGAAGCGGCCAACGCCGTATTCTGGGTCAACCTCGGGCTTGGAATCGGAATGGCATTGCTCTTGCAACTCGTGGCGGTGCCCGTCGCTGTTTTTTTCCATGATCCAAGAATTGCGCCTGTGTTGCGAGTGTTAGCATTGCAGCTTCCGCTTGCGGCGTCGGCTTCCGTACATACGGCCTTGTTACAGAAGGACTTTCATTTTAAAAGACTCTTCTGGATACGGTTGATCACGACTTGTGCGCCGGCTTGCGCATCAGTTCCTCTCGCCGTGCAAGGGGCCGGATATTGGGCCTTGGTGGCCGGGACACTTACCGGACAAGCAGCGCAGACATTGACTCTCTTGCTCATGAGTCCTTGGCGCCCTCGGCTTGGGATCGACAAATCTCTGACCATTGATCTGTGGCGTTTTGGTCGTTGGGCTATGCTCACAGCCTTGCTCGGATGGTTTTACGTTTGGATGGACGCCATCATCGTGGGGCACTACCTCGGCGCGCACGACATGGGTCTTTACCGCACCGGGAGTGCGTTCGTCGGCATGACTTTCGGGTTGCTAATCGGGCCGATCCTTCCCCCCCTTTACAGTATTTTCAGCCGCGTTCGGAACGATGTGTCCAAGTTGCGAGAGGCGCTACTGTTCGCTGCAAAGGGCATGACTCTTGTGTCGTTACCGATCGCATTCGCCATCATTGCCCTGCGGGAGCCCATCGAACAGTTGGTCTTCGGGCCGAACTGGCACGGGATAGCTATAATAGTCGGTGGCATGTCGGTAATACACGGAATCAGCTGTGTTGTGGGGGCGAACGGCGAAGCATATCGAGCCCTGGGGAAACCGCACGCTGAAACATGTCAACTCGCGATTACGTTTGGTGTCTATCTGATTGGATATTTGATTGCAGTGCGACACGGCTTGGCCGTCTTCGTGGTTGCTCGCTGTGGATTGGCTTTTTTGGCTCTTTTCGTCTATCTTGTGGTCGCACGAAACATGTTGGATATCGGTTTCCAGTACTGGTTGACTCTTACCGGACGACCGTTATTGTCGTCGTTCTTCATGTTCCTATTGCTAAGTGCTTCAACGAACTGGTTGACCACCTCGGTTTTCTCAGTTTCCGTACAGATAGCGATTGGATTACTGACTTACGGCGCATTGATCCTGACCATGGAGCATCCATACTTGCAGCGGGCGATCGTTGTGGCAACGAAGCGCGCCTACGGATGATCCGCCAAGTATTGATCGTCCGGCCTCCAAAATAACTTGTGCATGATTGGCCAGGGAACAAAGCCAAGACGTGACCATGTGCGCGCCAGATGCGTGTTTCCTTATCGATGATGGGCGTTGGATCCCCGAGAGGCACGTAGAGTACAAGTGCGCTGTAGACCCGGAGCGGAGCCGCTGCCAATCGGCTCCGAAAGACTGCGTACGGGACTATAGAGCATACCGTCAGTATTTAGGAGGATCTGTGCGTGATCAGCATTACGCTTATCCAACCATTTCGGCCTGAGGCAAGGGGCGCACAAGCGGAGGAACATTGGCAGTTAACTAGGCCTTTCTCGCTGTTGTACTTGGCTGCCGCCTTTGAGGGGAACAATCTGTTCCATGTACAAATTGTGGATCTTCAATCCGGAAACATGCGCAACAAGACGCCGGAAGAACTTTTCGGCAACGATGATGCCAACATATTTGGCATAACCTCCTCTACTTACAGCAGATTTCAGGCTATAGATCTGGCCAAGGTCCTGAAGAGACTGCATCCTGACTCTTGGATAGTCGTCGGGGGCGTTCACTTCAGTCATTGCGCCGAGGAGACTTTAGCCTATGTTCCAGAAATCGACGTTGTGGTGCGCGGCGAAGGAGAAATCACTTTTACCCAGCTAGCAGATCGAATTGCTCATGGCCAGAGCCTGGACCCAGTGCAGGGCATCACCTATAGAGCCGGTAGTCTGGTTATCCATAATCCTGACCAGCAGACAGCCGTTGATTTGGATCGTATAAATCCATACTCGTGTTATTCATGGGATGATTACCCTGAATACCTGTTTGGCTACCCCGAACGCGTAAAGGCCGCGAGCGTGATGTCATCCAGAGGGTGCCCAAATAGCTGCATATTCTGCGCCAAGCGAGCAACTAGCTATCGTGTGCGGCGAGCAGACCTGGTTTGCGACGAAATTGAGATGCTGCTCGACCGCTTGAGTTTAAGGGCAATAAACTTCATTGACCTGAGTTTCACGGTTTGGCCCGCGCATGTGTCCGAAATGTGTCGTACGATGAGCGACAGAGACCTCGGAGTTATGTGGTGGTGCGAGAGCAGAGCAAATGTACCTCTTAAGTTACTAGAACTCATGCGAAAAGCCGGGTGCGTCTCTGTGGCGGTGGGAGTTGAAAGCGGGTCGCCGCCTGTGTTGAGTAGACTGCGAAAAAATATCACCCTCGACCAAGTACGGCAGTTCTGCAAGACATGCAAGCAACTCGACATACATGTGCAATGCTATTTCATGTATTCGCATCCAGGAGAAACCGACAGAGAGGTGCTCGAAACCCTCGATTTTATGGTGGAGCTAGATCAATGGGCCCAGTGTTATATACAGCCTGCCATGATTTTTCCCGGAACAGAACTCGAAAGTATAGCCAGAGGGAAATCAGTTCTTCTTGAGGGATTCAATTGGTGTAATCTATATGACAGCCATTTCAATGTCGCGCTCAGGCAACTTTCCACTTGCCCTCTCTACATAGAGAAGCTGTCTCCTCAGTTTATGAAGAAAGTGCCACGGTTGTTGCAGAAGAAGCGCTTTACAGCTGGTCGAGAGCAGTATTTGCGCGAGGACGTGATGGATTCCAATCTAATAACCCTCCTCCAAAAGGCGTACTCGCATTTCTTCGTCCAGAGGAAGCCCCTGCCGGACTTCGTCTGCTGGCCCTTTCTCAAAATGTTATTTAAGAGAAAAGTCGGCTTCAGAACCGGCCCGTCATCATAGACTTCTCCGGTTCCCACTCACCTACTTAAGTGCCGTGGGTGGAGTTGGATGGCAGGAGAGGAGTACGTGAGCGACATGACCGGGTCCGCAATACTGATGCAGACTCGACTGCGCACCCGCACGCCTCCTCTGAAACCCTGTGCGTGTCATTGAGGCTTTTCCCGGTCTTTCGATGTCGATTGCCCGATGCAGCGATTTTGTATCTCGGCGCCGTGAACCATTGCATTACGGACATCGTTCGATGACAAGCGATTGCGACGAGAACGCGATCTTTCCAAGTTGCTTCAAGACCTTGACTGTCGTGTACTCGGTGAACGCGCTGTGCGAGGATAATCAGTCCTCCGTAATCAAGGCCCCCGGATATCACTTCTGAGCATGTTCCCTCTGGATTGGCTAGGACGCGGTGTTGCAAGAGTAGGGTTTCTCATTCGTAGGCCTTGGTTGCGGCGCAGCTTTCGCATCCATACACACCTAACGGACGAGGAGAAGATCTGTCTGTTTCGTCTCGTCCAAACTTTAACGGGCGTCAGAGGTCATCCGAAAATAATCGTTGAGATTGGTTCCTATTTGGGAGCGTCGGCTAGTTTTCTGGCTGCTGGAATGGCTGAAGAACATCAATCGGGAGTGATATATTGCATTGATACCTGGGAAAACAACGCAATGACCGAGGGGATGCGCGACACCTTTCAAGAATTCTTGAACAACACAAAGCCTTGGACTAAGTGGATCGTTCCGCTACGAGGATATAGCGCATCGCTTGTTGATGAACTGCGTAAAAGAACGAGCGATATCGACCTCCTTTTCATTGATGGTGACCACTCTTATGAAGCCTGCCTCGCTGATTGGAGGGCTTACGGCCCTTTGGTCCGCAAAGGAGGCGTCGTGGCTTTTCACGACACGGGATGGGCAGAGGGTGTCATAGCCGTGGTGAATCGCGAAGTGTGTCAACTTGTCGACCAGGAATCCAGTCTTCCCAACATGTGGTGGGGCCGGCTGGAAAAGTGAGATTCGGGCCTGAATTAGCGCACCGCATCTTTCGAGACTCACGTTTTACTGAAAGAACAAGAGGCTCACATGGCACCGCATGAGAGGCAATTTCGAGACGCGAACTTGAGTGGAGGTGATGGGCGCGTGACTTACCGGGGTTGGGAATACGCTCTGAGAGGCGACTACCATCGCAATTTGGATCCCAACTGGTCGTACACTCCCACGTATCTGATCAAGATGCAGCTCGTACGGGAGTTCATTGATCGGCAGCCACCGAAAGCACGAATATTGGACGCTGGCTGCGGTGAGGGCGTGCTTGTCGAAGAGTTCACGGCAGTGGGACGCAATATTGTCGGCCTCGATCTGAACTACGAATCGGACATAGTCAAGAAAGGTAATATTCTTTCCTGTCCTTACGACGATGGATATTTTGACGTCGTCCTGATGCTAGATGTTTTTGAGCACTTGTTTTACACCGATCAACCAAAAGCCCTTGCAGAGATTTCGCGTCTGCTGAAACCCGCGGGTAGGCTTGCCGTCACTGTGCCGAACCTGGCTCATCTAAATTCGCGCTTTGTCTTCGTAATGAGAGGTCGCCTGGACCGAACAGACAGTGAGCTGAATCATCCGGGTGAGCGTCCTTACAGAGAGAATCGGCGCCTATTTGAAGACGCGGGGTTTGAGCTCCTTGAGGAGCGCGGAGCAACCTTGACCCTTCCCTTCATCTATAGGCACGTTATATGCCGGTGGCCCAAAAGACTGCGCTGGCTTCATGACTCGCTTCAGATTTTTGCCAGCCCATCACTCTCGATGTTGACATTCCAGATTTGGCGGAAGCCGGAGTGAGTAATGCCTCGGCAGCGGCCATCATTTTCAACTGTTTGACAATGACCTGGAATGGCACTCGAACTGGAAGTGAACCTGGCCTCTGTTATCATACCCACGCGCAACCGTGCAGGCTTCCTAGCGCGCTGCCTGGAATCGCTGACACGACAGACGTTGCCCATTGAATCGTTTGAAGTGTTGGTGGTCGACAACGGGTCCACTGACCACACGAGCGATGTCGCCAAGCACTATGCGTCATTCCTCCAGCTCATTTACGTGAGTGCTCCTGACCCTGGCCTGCATGTGGGACGTCACCAGGGCATGTGGCGAGCAAACTCCGATGTGTTGATGTTTACCGATGACGACATTGAGGCCGAACCAGGCTGGGTGGAAGCGGTTGCGCAGACCTTTGTCAACTCCGACGTCGCGCTCGTGGGTGGGAACAACTACCCGCTTTTTGAAGAAGCTCCCCCTGCCTGGCTTTTGCGTTTATGGGAACGGCCGGTTTACAAGGGGAAAGCTCTGCCTCGTCTGAGCGTGCTGAATTTCGGCGAGGGGATGTTCGAAATCAATCCGGGCTATGTCTGGGGCTGTAATTTTTCCATTCGACGTGACGTCCTGCTCGAGGCCGGCGGGTTTCATCCTGACGGCGTACCCAAAGATCAGTTACGTTATAGGGGAGATGGGGAGACGCATGTATCCGACTTTGTGCGCAAATCGGGCCTGCTTACATTGTTCAATTCACGGGCCTCAGTCCGACATGTTGTTCCAGCGAGCAGAATGACAAAGGCCTATTTCGAGCAGCGCGCCTACGCTCAAGGGATTTCGGATTCTTTTGCTGAAATCCGACGAAACGGTGGCTTGAACAAGTCCCTTTCGACGAATGTCGGTCGTCAACTAGCCCGGTTGCGCTCTGCGTTGGGCACTTGTGTCCGTTCACTTGCGAGAGCCGGAGATGCTGTAGAGCAGGAGCTTCTGGCGGTTAGACGTGCGGCAGGCCAGGCCCACCGACGAGGTTATACATTCCATCAACGTGAGGTTCGTGCGGATCCGACGCTATTGGCGTGGGTCTTGAGAGAGCACTATTGGTGATGCTCAATCTATTTTCGAAGATAATCAAGAAGAGGCATGCTGCCATGGCAAACAGTTCATATTTAAGTAGCGGACGACTGTATCCCGTTAGGTCCCGCCAGACTTATCAAGGCTTTGAGTGTGCCGCCATATTCGACAGACTTGATGCTGCTTCATCCCATGGGATCCACGAAATCCATGATTGACCGAATCGTCAACGGCAGCGAGGAAATCGCTCTCATCATCCGGCGTTCTTTTTGCAGGGAAGGCGTTGAATTTTTTACGCCGGGAACTTATTCTCAGCAGGTCGGCTACATGAACCGTCCCGCGGGATATGTCATACCGCCGCACGTTCACAACCCGGTGCCGCGTGATGTGCAATACACCAACGAAACACTGTTTGTCAAAAGCGGGCGGCTAAGAGTGGATTTCTATTCCGAGGCACAGGAGTATCTCGAAAGCACTATTCTGGAAACAGGGGACGTGATCCTCCTGGCTTCTGGTGGACATGGCTTCGAGATGCTAGAGCCCACGGAGATTATCGAAGTGAAGCAGGGACCTTACGCTGGAGACCAAGACAAAACATGTTTTGACCAAGTTTCAAGGCAAGAACTGAATATGCGAGGTACGGATTGAACATCCCGGTGAATCAACCATTGCTTGATGGTACAGAGAAGAAATACATGCTGGAATGTATCGAATCTGGCTGGATTTCTTCCGAAGGACCGTTCGTCAGGCAATTCGAGGAAAAATTTACTGCGCGAGTGCAGCGAGCGTACGGCATCGCCGTATGTAACGGCACAGCCGCGCTGGATGCCGCCGTGGAAGCTCTGGGCATCGGCACAGGCGACGAAGTGATCCTGCCGAGCTTCACGATTATTTCGTGCGTCGGGCAGATCGTCCGTGCCGGCGCCAAGCCTGTTCTTGTCGATAGCGACCCAGTGACGTGGAACATGGATGTATCTCAGGTAAAAGCTAAGATCAGCCCGCGTACTAAAGCGATCATGGTTGCGCACATCTATGGGCTACCGGTGGATATGGATCCGGTGCTGGACCTGGCGACACAACACGGCCTCAAAGTAATAGAAGACGCGGCCGAAATGCACGGTCAAGAATACAAGGAACGGCCATGCGGCAGCTTCGGTGACATCAGCACGTTCAGCTTTTACCCCAATAAACTTGTCACTACCGGTGAAGGCGGGATGGTCGTGACCAACGACGAGCACCTCGCCGAACAGTGCCGGAGCCTGCGCAACTTGTGTTTCGAGCCTCACAGACGCTTTGTGCATCACCGACTCGGCTGGAACCTTCGCATGACCAATATGCAGGCTGCAATGGGCCTCGCACAACTGGAACGCCTGGATGAGTTCACCGTTAAAAAGCGGCGCATGGGCGCGCGTTACACAGAACTCTTGGACAGTTTGCCGGGGGTTCAACTGCCGCTCCCCAAAACGGACTACGCGGAGAACATATACTGGGTTTACGGACTGGTATTGGACAACCACTTGGGCTTTGACGCAGAGGAAGCCATGCGGCGCCTCACCTCGGAAGGCATCGGCTGCCGGCCTTTCTTCTGCCCGATGCACCAGCAGCCGATTCTACGGCGCATGGGCATGTTCGAGAATGAATCTTACCCGGTAGCAGAGCGGCTTTACCGCCAGGGATTCTACATCCCCAGCGGGTTGGCCTTGACCGAAGAGCAAATAGAACGCGTGGCGGAAGCGGTTTGGAAGGCATTGGGATGAATGAGCCTGTCTTCAATGTCGCTTATGCTTCGGCTTACGATGATCTGTACCGAGGGAAGGATTACCGAGCTGAATGCGATGTGCTCGAAGCGCTGTTTCAGCAGTATTCGGCCCGACCCGTCCGAAAGATCCTTGACCTGGGGTGCGGCACGGGGAATCATGCCATCCCTTTAGCGGAACGCGGTTACGAGGTGGTAGGTGTCGATCGTTCAAAGCATATGCTTGACCAGGCGAAGAATAAGGCAGACGAAACAGGCCTGTCCCATAGGACAACTTTCCATTGCGCGGACATTCGCGCTCTTGTCTTACATGAGACCTTCGATGCGGCCATCATGATGTTTGCAGTGCTTGGCTACCAGATCGAAAATGACGACGTGGCGGCTGCACTTCGAACGGTCCGAGCGCATCTCTCCGACGGTGGTCTGTTCGTCTTTGACGTTTGGTTCGGTCCAGCGGTTCTCGTGCAACGCCCCGGTGATCGTGTGCTTGTGCAGAAGAACGGGGGAGAGACCATCATCCGCACAGGAGCGGGCGCCTTGGATGCCAATATGCACACATGCAACATAAATTACAGGCTTTGGCGACTAAGCGGCGATCGCGTCCTTGAACAAACGGAGGAAACTCACCGCATGCGCTTCTTTTTTCCCAAGGAATTGGATTACATGCTGCAATGCGCGGGACTGCGCCTTATGGCGCTGCGAGCGTTTCCCGATGCCCAGTGCGAACCTGATGAAGCCACGTGGAATGTGGTGGGGACGGCACAGCCCGCATGATCTAAATGCGGGCATTCAATGCTTCGGACAAGCCTTGAGAACGGTATTTATAATCTGTTTAGGATGTCGTTGCAGAGAAACAGAATAAGTGTCGGCATTGTGTCGTTCCGTTACGCATTCGGAACATCGCCTTTTCTAAAGCGTCTGGTTTCTTACCTCACCGAATGCATCGGCGCCGAAGTTACTGTATATGTAGAAGGTTTGGAGTCAGTATACAACAATGGCTATTTCAACGCCCATTTCGTGAACAGAAGACCTAGGTTCACGGAGAGGCTTGTCCGTAGAGGTTTTCGGCAGATCGGTCTCTGCCGACTGAGCGAGGAGTTCGGGGAAATTCTCGGCCTATCATATTTTCAAAGGCGTTTGGCCTGCCACGACATCTTTTTTGCGGCTGAATTTGAGTCATTGCAGCTGCTATCTAAGATAGTGCCGTCACTCAGCAACGTGGCATATCTTGCACTGGAGGGCTCGGATGTAATGCGAAAGTATGGCCCCTCTCATGCTAGCAGTGCCATTCGGAGTTGCGTGATGTATATTGCGCCCAGCAAAGAGAGGGCGGATGCGCTATCGAACTACCTGGGTTTCCGACTTGAATGCGAGTATGTCCCCGTATCCCTGCGACCCATTTCGGTGGATTTTACCAAGACCTCCGAAGCTGTTAGGATCATTTATTCTGGAATACTTATGCCTGAAATGTGTGCTCTCGACTTAGTTACGGCCTTCAAACAATCACGCTGCTATGATGGTCGCGCCCGTCTTATGGTTCATGCCCCCAATCCTCATCCACGGTGGTATTGTCGAGAAATACGAGAGGAATTAGCCGGGACATATCAAGCCCAGTTAAAAGTTGGTTTTCTAAGTGACGAGGAACACATTGCAGTGATTGCCGACAACGACATCGGCGTCTGCGTGTACAGGAATCTTAGCGGAACAGACAACTTCGACAATTTGCTCCTTTCATCGGGCAAACTGGCCACCTACTTATGGTGCGGTTTGGCCGTGGTCACTAATATTTTTCACGAGGCAACGCAAGTACCTCCATTTCTTTACGTAGAACAACTTACCGGCGATTCTTTGCGATCAGCCCTTAACTCCTATGGGAGTGAGCGCGAGTCTTTCCGGGCCGCTGCGCTCACATATGCCAACGACCATTACAACTTCGACACCTACATGGCGCCAGTATGGGTCAAGCTTGTTTCAATGCTTTCGCGCTAAGCTTCCGGCGGCACGCGTCGCCAGCACGAATCAGGAGATCGTGCTGGATTACTGACCATGTGACATCACCAAAGCCTTTACTAATCGTGTCGTTTTAACTCAACGAAACGCAAACGCTAGTTGGCATGCGACTGCGGCTATGCCGCGGAGGTGGTTCATTGGCAGGACCGTTAATCACAGTGGTTACTCCGAGCCTTAACCAGGGACCTTTTCTTGAACAAACCATCCGATCTGTTGTGAACCAAGACTATCCCCACGTCGAATACATAATTCTCGATGGGGGCAGCGCCGATGGCAGCGTTGACATCATTAAAAAGTACGAAGGTCCTATCAGCTACTGGAAATCGGAGCCGGATAACGGCCAGGCCGACGCCATTCGGAAAGGTTTTGCAATGGCCAAGGGAGAGATTCTTTGCTGGCTCAATGCTGACGATCTGTTTCTCCCGGGTGCGCTTCGGGCCGTAGCTGATTTCTTTTGCGCAAATCCGGCGATCAACGCCGTGAGCGCCGGCGGCTACCTCATTGATGTGAATGGTCGTTTTCTCAATCGCTGGCCGCCTCCGTTGTCGTTCGGAATGAGTGCGAGCTTTGATCAAATGAAATATATTGGAATGGGGCCTATGATTCAAGCAGCCACTTTTTGGCGCAAGCCGGCTTATGAGAAGGTAGGAGGGATAGATCCCGATCTAGAGATAGTGATGGATCGGGACCTTTTTCTGCGTTTGGCTCAATTGGGAAAATTTGGCAATCTTCGAAAGTTTGTCGCATGTTTTCGCTACTACAAGGAGTCCAAGGGACAGGTGATGCAGAATCGACACCCGCAGGAAGTGGAAATCCTGGCAAGACGATACGGCTATTGGGAAGCAATCTCGATTCTTGACAAGTTCAAGTACATGCGTTATCGGGTCCCCCGCCTTTCCGAGAAGCTCTGGCTGACAGCACTTTACTCGTTCGGTTTACTACCACTTCCGTCAGCTATCGACGTCATAAATCAACCAAAAGAATAAGTACGTGCACCAAAGAATTTCGCCGGCTAGCTTAGTAGAAGTGCTGCCGTTGCAGTTTGTGCGGTACTTGCTTCAGCACGGCGGCGGTGGAGGTCGGAGTAACACCATCAGAGGAAAAGCGTGGCGCTCTCCCAGGAGCAATTGCATATGAATTCGATGAAGATACATTGGATTTGCGCCGAGATTACGCACTACCATGCATATTTCTTCAATGCGTTGAGCGCCGATTGCGAGATAGACCTGACGGTTCACTTTGAAAAGGAATTCCACGGTCGACATCCCTGGAAGAAGAGACCTGAACTCAGATTTAAGTATTACATGCTGGATTTGCGCTGGGGCTTGGATCCCACGCTTTTTCGTTTAGCTTTGGATGGCTCCAACAGGTTTGTGATAGCGGGATGGCATAGGCCATTTCTGATACTACTCGCACTGTGGTTAACGGTATTGCGACGTGATTTTCTTTTTTGGTCCGATGTGCCGGACCCATCTAAACGACGCTCAATTGCTAAACGTATGATACGTTCTATTGTCAGCCGGTTTTTCTTTCGTGCAGCAAAGAACCTCATGAGTACCGGAGAGCCCGGACTCAAAGCGTTTGCAGCCATGGGCGCCCCGCCTGGGAAACTTGTCGCATTCCCATATTTTGCTGAGATCACTCCCTACGACCCATCCTGGAAGGAGATTTCGGCCGGAGAACCGGTGACGATTGTCAGCCTTGGTGCGCTAACCATCGAACACAAAGGCCAAGACGTGGCCGTCGAGGCATTGGGACGGCTCAAAGATCTGATTGGCCCGGGGCGATTTAGATACTATATTGGCGGGACGGGGCAAGATTTTGAGCGCCTGAAGATACTCGTAGATAAACATGGAATTCGGGATGATGTGGAATTCCTGGGGTGGCTGGAAATCGACGAGGTCACAGCACTGCTTCAACGCTCGCACATGATGTTGCATCCTGCTCGCTGGGAGCCGTTCGGTGTTGCTGTTCTGGAGGCAATGGTCAACGGTGTGGTCGTACTTGGCTCCGCGGGTACCTGCGCCGTGCTGGATCGTATCCAACATGGCGTAAATGGCTTTATCCACGAAGTGGGCGACGCCGCGGCCATCATGGAGCAACTCACAATCGTTATCCATGATCGCGAGAGGCTCCACAAGATGGGTTGCGCAGCACGGAAGACTGCAGAGAAATGGCCTGCCTCTCGCGGGGTCGAAATCGTCAAGTCTGCTTTTAGTGGATGATCGAACAGACCTGGTGCGTAGCTCGGCTGCGGATACCTCTCGAAACTTGCCTCTCCATGCCGCAATATGAGGATATCAACTGCAATTTCGTATTCGTCCTCGTAGTCGGTAACGTATTATGAACTATGTGGTCGTTATAGCGGCTCTCGCCCTGGCAACGTTGCTGGCGCTCACAAGACCTCGTACCGCGTTAAAAATGTGTGTTTTTCTCATTCCTTGGACTGCCTTGATGGCAGAGGTTGGCGTACAAGTAACAGCATTTCTCGCCTTCTGGATCCCCCTTGCTCTTGTGACTCTGGTTACAATCAAAGCCCCTTCGGTTCGCCTGGGACTCTTCGGTTGGATTCTTATTGTCTGGGCGACGACCATCACGATTGTCCATGTCCTTCGTATGCCCGAAGTGGAAGTTGCAGCGGGACAGATGCGCTCCGGTACTCTGCGGACCTTGTCACAGATATTTATGTTCCTCGTTTTTTTAAGCCCAGCGCTGGTCATTCCCAAGCTTGTCAAATCCATCGAAGATCTTTCAAGAATAGGCGAAATCTTCGTCACATCTGTCGTGATCGTGTGTATCCTGGGGCTTTTCCAACTTGCTGTGTTTCATCTCTTTGCCGTGGACCTATTCCCCATAGGGTCAGTAACTCATTGGCTTGGGCACGAGGACATGCAACGCATACGGAACGTGGAGTCCGCTATCAGGGAGTTCGATAGTGACAAGGTGTTCCAAATCACGTCTCTTGGAGGCGAACCGAAGCACTTCGGGTGCTCTTTAGTCTTGGCCATACTTATGGTCCAAGGAGCTATGATCTGCAATCGGCATGGACGGTATCGATCTCGCAAATTATTTTTCGTATGGTTGTTGCTTCTCGTAGGCATTGTACTGACCCTCTCGACTACTGCATATCTCCTCTTTGCCATGGGTAACGTAGTACTTTTCTTTAGCCGCAAGATCTTTCCAATCTCGTATTCCGAATCGTCGGCATCATTTCGCTTCATTCCGACCATGACCACTGTGTCGTTGCTCCTTTTGGCAGCCATAACGTGGACGAATGGTCCGCCGGCGACAGGCGATATCGGAACTCTGGATGTGATATATGAAAGAACTTTCGCCCGGTTTGAGGGAGAGCGCGTGGGCTTTTTCGGAAAGGCCAAATACGGTCACGAAGAATTCGATACGGCGATTATTGACATGTTGCTTGACAATCCGACTTACGTATTGACCGGCGTAGGCCTGGGCCACGCTCATCTCTATGCGGTTCCCTACCAGGGCTGGGATACACTTGTCGCGTATGTTGCGTATCGCGGCTATTTGAGGTGGATCTCAGAAGTAGGACTCGTCGGCTTGCTATTATTATTCTTATGGTATGGAAAGCATTTTAGCTTTGGGATAAAGCTTGCAAAGCACCTACCTTTGGTACAACGAGACCACTTAACAAGAGTGCTTTTGGCCTCTTGGCTGGTGATGTTCGTTTACCTGGCATCGGCCCAGGACACAGTACGTATAACGCTTCTTATTTCCTTAGGAATGATCATCAGTTTGGAGAGAATGGTGCCTGCAAATTTCCGGTGAGCTATTGTGTTCCGCATTTACCCATGCTACAACAAAATCCATGTTTCGGCTTAAGCAAGGAGAAGAAGGGCGCTACATACTATCCGAGATTAGGTATTCCAGGCTCAAAACTTTACACATGGGCCCTATGCGGTATCGAAACCTGCATTGAGATTTTGTTGACGAAAACAAAGGGATCGGTTCTCTTATTTCCACCAACCAAATCTTAGGCACGATCTGTACACGTGCTTCCGAATGAGAGCACTCCTCCGTGTCGGTCTGAACGATCAAGAAACCCGCGCGGCAAACGCCGGCGTGAACGGATGTCGTATTGCTGGATTGGCGTCATCGCTACCGCTTCAGAGGGACCCAGGAGGTTCAGGTGGCCTCAAAGACGCATGCCTCGCTGAACTTAGCCTCAAAACGCTGAGCTCCCGTGCCGTTCACCACCACGAACGAACCAAGGCTCTACTTCTTGTTGGCGCGTTTCGTTTCGACTGTTTCGCAACTGTTCAGTTGCAAGTCATGGTAATGATGTATAGCAAATGACAACGATCTTGACCTTTGTCCATTATTATCTCCCGGGTTACAAATCGGGAGGACCTCTAAGGAGCATTTCCAACCTCGTGGCTGCATTAGGCGACCAACTGGCTTTCAAAATCGTGACGGCTGACAGGGATTGGGTGGACACAGTACCATATCCACAGATCAGAACTGACTGCTGGAACCGCATCGGCCGGGCAGAGGTCTATTATTGTTCGCCTCGCTCGCAGTCTCTGAGGTCATTCAGGAGGTTGATAAATGAAACAGATCACGATGTGCTTTATCTCAATAGCTTTCTGGATCCTGTGTTTACGATTAGACCTTTATTGTTGCGTTGGCTAAGGCTTTTGCCGGAAAGGCCGACAATAATAGCATCCAGGGGTGAATTTGGTGCGGGAGCGTGGCACCTAAAGTACTATAAAAAGCAGCCTTATAAATTCTTCGCAAAAATACTGGGTCTCTACGGAAATATCATTTGGCATGCCTCCAGCGAATATGAAGCCGAGGAGATACGCAAGGCTTTGCGGATTACCGCCAAACGAGTTCATTTGGCACCAAATATCTTCGTTGCTTCCGATCTCACAACTATGGTCGAAGAGATGGACACTACAGAGTTCCATGTTAAAGATGACAATAGATTACGAGTACTGTTCGTGAGCAGAATCTCGCCAAAAAAGAATCTGAAGGGTGCCCTCGAGATTCTTCAAAAGGTAGAGTCGCCTGTCGAGTTCAATATTGCTGGACCTCTGGATAATGAGACATATTGGAAATCGTGCCGAGATTTGATTGGCATGTTGCCTAAGAATGTCCTCGTGAACTATTTAGGCCCCGTAGCACATTCCAAGATATTGCTATTGATGATGGAACATGATCTCTTTTTGTTCCCCACGTACAATGAAAATTTCGGCCACGTAATCGCAGAAGCACTCTTGTCGGGCCTTCCAGTTCTCACCAGTGATCAAACGCCATGGCGCGATCTGGAGGAAGTAAGAGTGGGATGGAATCTGCCTCTGGACGACTTAGGGGCTTTTGCCTCGAAAATAGACTCTTGCGCGAGAATGCCTGCTGACGAATATCGTAATTGGCGTTCCCAAATCGCTTTTTGGGGAATGTCTACAGCTACCGATGAAAAGGCTATAGATGACAATTTGAAGCTTTTTCTTCGAGCACGTTACACGTAAGGCCATCGCGCTCGTCATTTCATTTTCTGACCGACAGCGAAAAATGTGCGGGATAGCAGGTTATGTAGGCGATTTTGTACCTGGCTTGGCGAGGCAGATGAATGCTGTCCAAAGGCATCGCGGTCCTGACGGCCAAGGAGTTTTTGAAGACTCATCTGCAGGCATAGCTCTTGGCCATGTCCGGCTGTCGATTCTGGATTTGTCTCAGGCCGGGACTCAGCCGATGTCAACTCCTGACGGACGGTTTGTGCTTGTCTTCAATGGAGAGATCTACAATTTCCATGAGCTTCGCGACGACCTCAGCGCGGCTGGAATCATGTTCCGATCCGCAGGAGACACCGAGGTACTTCTCCATGGACTTGCGTGCAGCGGCGCAGAGTATTTAAGGCGACTGAATGGTATGTACGCACTTGCACTGTGGGATAGACAAACCAGTCACTTAATGCTTGCTCGAGACCCTCTCGGGATCAAACCGCTCTATTATGCGCAGTTGCCTCACGGCGGCCTTGTCTTCGCCAGCGAAATTAAGGCATTATGCGCTCACCCCCGCCTGCGCCGAGAGGTGGATGGGGTCGCAATCATCCAGCATTTGGCATACTGCCATGCCTCGGGCGACAGATGCGCGTTGGCCTCAGTAAAGCGCCTTCGGCCGGGCTTTATGCTGCAATGGAGCGCCGACAAGCCAGTCCCGAAAACATCCCAATTCTACAATTTGCCGTTTGAGGGTCGTTGTGAGCTGTCGCATGGAGACGCGGTCGATCGCATGCGCACCATCATGAGCGCAGCGATTCGACGCCAAATGGTGTCGGATGTGCCGGTGGGCTCATTGCTCAGTGGAGGCCTCGACAGCAGCCTCATTACTACATTTGCCATGTCGGAAGCCTCGTCGGGTTTTCAGAGTTACAATATTTGGTATTCTTCTGACGACAACAGACTGGACCAGTTTGGCGATGACAGGAAATATGCCCGCGTCTTTGCCGCTCGACACAAACTGCAACTGTCGGAAATTCCAATTAGGCCCGACGCTGTTACACTTTGGCCAAAACTGATATACCATCTCGACGAGCCCATTGCAGACCCTGCTGCCATAGCGACGCATCTTATTGCTGTGCTCGCCAAGGAGCACGGGACGACAGTCCTCCTCTCTGGACAAGGCGCGGACGAATTGTACTACGGTTATCCCCGATACAAAGTCATGCACTTGATGAAGTGGCTGCCGATGATTCCCCGCCGCGTCGCGCAGATGGTGTCGGATTCGGCTCACACTTTGCCTGGTGCCCGTGAAGGCCGGATTGGCGCTTTTCTGCGACGGGTGCGCAGAGTGTTGACCACAATGACATCGACGCCCGAGCGCCGTTTTCTGAGCTACTGCGCCAATACCCCTGAGCGAGTTATCTACGATGTGGTCTCACCCGATCTGAAGGAATGCATAAAGCGAGGGGCATTATGGCACGATTGTTTGGAGACAATGCGGTCTACTGCGGAGTGTGATGGCCTGGCACGCTTTAGAATACGAGACCTCTTGGTGTATCTCCCTAACCACAATCTGTTGTACACTGATAAGATGAGCATGGCAGTAGGCCTAGAAGTTCGCGTTCCGATGTTGGATCTAGAACTCGTGAACATGGTGCTGACATTTCCGGATGAGTGGCTTGTGTCCGGGCTGCGCAATAAGGTCATCCTCCGAGAGGCAGCAGAGACTGTAGTGCCGCGAGAAATAATCCAACGACGGAAAGCCGGACTGGGCGCTCCGTACCGTAAATGGCTGCGATATGATTTGGAACCGTTATGGGAAGAATTGACTTCTGAAGCGGCAGTTCGATCAAGAGGGTGGTTTGATTACAAACAATTGAAAAACATTAGACGGTTGAGCCAAGAGGGCAAAGCTGACCTCTATATGCTTCAATGGGCGGTCTTGACAATCGAGTTGTGGGCGCGTCAATTTATCGACCGGAATCCCGTGGAAGAGCACATGCGCCATATGGCTGGCTCCGTAGTGATGTAATAGCGTGAAACAGATATTCCAGAACCTGAGGGACGGCCGAATCGCACTGACGGATGTTCCTTGCCCTCACCTACAGCCGGGTCATTTGTTGCTGCAAAGTCAGGTAAGCCTTGTCTCCGCCGGGACGGAACGCACCCTGGTGGAGTTCGGAAAGGCGAACCCTATCGAAAAGATGAGGCAGCAGCCGGACAAAGTCCGTATGGTGTGGAACAAGATCAGAGCCGACGGCATTCTTCCGACGGTGTCTACCGTGATGAGTCGTCTGGATCGGCCGTTGCCCATGGGGTACTGCAACGCCGGGGCAGTGCTCGCGGTTGGACTGGGTGTGGCCGGATTCCGCGTGGGCAATCGGGTGGCATCAAATGGTCCCCACGCTGAAGTTGTCTGCGTCCCGAGTAATCTTTGTGCGCGAATTCCCGACGAAGTGACAGACGAGAACGCAGCCTTTACTGTTGTTGGAGCAATTGCGCTGCAGGGTGTGCGTCTCGCCCAACCGACCTTGGGGGAGTGCTTCATGGTCATCGGTCTCGGTCTTATCGGTTTGATGACCGTGCAAATCCTGAAGGCTCACGGCAGCCGGGTTCTTGGCGCGGATTTCGACCAGCATAAACTCGAATTGGCAAGGCAGTTCGGAGCTGAAACCGTAGATCTATCGATCGGCGAAGACCCAATCGCACAAGCGATCCACTTTACCCGGGGCCGCGGAGTCGACGGCGTGCTGATTACGGCTGCCACCAAGAGCAGTGAACCTGTTCACCAAGCTGCTCAGGTTTGTCGAAAACGCGGACGCATTGTGCTGGTCGGAGTTGCGGGGCTTCAGTTGTCCCGGCAGGACTTCTACGAGAAGGAGCTTTCATTTCAGATATCGTGTTCCTATGGTCCTGGGCGGTATGATCCCACGTACGAACAGCTCGGGCACGATTACCCCATAGGGCATGTGAGATGGACTGCGCAGCGTAACTTCGAAGCCATCTTGGACATGATGGCGGATGGGCGTCTCGCGATGAAACCTCTTGTTTCCCACCGCTTTGACTTCGCACGGGCCGAGGATGCGTACGGTCTTTTAACAAATGATGAGCCGTGTCTTGGTATGTTGCTCCGATATGCTAATTGCTCCCCTACAGGGGCAAATCATTATCGGGAGCAGTCAGTCACTGTCAATCCGACGACTCGCCATGCTACACTGCCTATTTCAGCCCCTGTTGCAGGTGTTATTGGGGCCGGCAACTACGCGTGCGGCACTTTGATCCCAGCATTGAAGAAAACGGGTATCGCCCTGAAAACCGTGGCTTCTCTCGGCGGCAGTTCCTGCGGTTATGCGGCGCGAAAGTTCGGTTTTCAAGAAGCAACTACCAAGATCAAACGCGTGATAAACGACGAAGACATCAACGTTCTTGTGATCGCGACGCGCCACGATTCCCATGCCCAACTTGTATGCGAAGCTATGCAGGCCGGCAAACACGTTTACGTGGAAAAGCCGCTGGCAGTCAATCGAGACCAGCTCAAGATGGTTGGCGAAGTATACCAACAACTTTCGCGGGGCGGCAATACCCCCGTGTTGATGGTGGGCTTCAATCGCCGCTTCGCACCCCACGCAAAAACCGTGCGGGCTCTTCTCGGAACGGTGCATGAACCAAAGTGCCTGGTGTACACCGTGAACGCCGGGGCCGTGCCTAGTGACCACTGGCTGCATGATCCGGCTGTCGGAGGAGGACGAGTGGTTGGTGAGATGTGCCACTTCATTGATCTCCTCAGGTTCCTTATAGGACATCCGGCGGTTTCAATTCAAGTTGCAGGCTCGGGGAAGGGCAACGGAAGTCCCTTCTGTCTTGACTCTGTCTCGGCAACATGTGCTTTCCCGGACGGATCGTCTGGAACGATCCACTATTTTGTCAACGGCCACAAGTCATTTCCAAAGGAACGGCTCGATGTCTTCTGTGCAGGAAAAGTTCTGCAACTTACGAACTTCCGTAAGCTTAAGGGATTCGGATGGAGAGGTTTTAGTAACCAACGGTTATGGCGGCAAGACAAAGGTAACATGGCTTGCACTCAGGCCTTTGTGCAGGCTGTCCGCGAGGGCAAAGCGAATCCTATCCCATTCGAAGAGCTTGTGGAGGTCACCAAACTGACGTTTGACGTCAACGATGCATTGGCACTGCAGCCTTCAGCCCCAATAGGCGGAAGAGTCAATGGGTAATGCTATGCCGGTGTCAACTTTGATCAACCGACTGGCACAAAGAAAAGAGTATTGGTCGCGCATCGTCACATCTTATTTACTGGCCAGCGCCAGCGAACAGACTTTTTGGCGCGAAGACCCGCAGATAAACGAAAGAGTATCTGTCAGTCGGCTTGGTCCATATTACATGGCCTTCCGACAGAAAGCTCTATATTCAGGCCCCTGTGACGAAAATGGAGTCCCTTTTCTCGACTACCATGGGACTGTCGGGAAACAGTACTATCCCATAGCCATAGCTCAGTATGCTCTCGGAAATTACAATTTGTATGCGGAAACGAATCAAACTTTGTACAAAGACAGATTCCTGACCAATGCAACATGGCTTTTGCATCACTTGCATTTCACTCCGAGCGGCACGTATTTGTGGCCCAGCCATTTTGATTTCCATTACTTCCGCCCATTGAAGGCGCCGTGGTACTCTGGACTGGCTCAGGGCCAAGGCCTGTCCGTGCTGGTGAGAGCTTATCACGAAACTCGTGAGGATAGGTTTCTGTTGGCAGCCCAGAAAGTGCTCGAAACACTGAGCATACCCATTGGAGCCGGTGGCGTCACTTATCGTGACGCCAACGGAGATATTTGGATTGAAGAGTACCTCGTAGACCCTCCGACACATATTCTCAATGGGTTTATATGGGCACTCTGGGGTGTTTTTGATTACTGTCTGCTCACCGGAGAACCAGCTGTGCGGAAGATCTTCGACGCGTTAGCTCAAACGATCCTCACACATCTGCCGCGTTATGATGCCGGGTTTTGGTCATATTACGAACTTACGCCACAGCGGATTAAATCTATCTCAAGCTCGTTGTATCACAGACTCCATATAATCCAGCTCCAAATCATGAACCGAATGACCGGGCACGTTGCGTTCGCTGAATATGCAACTAGGTGGCAGGAATATTACAGCAATGTCGCATACAGAGGTCTCGCCTCAGCCTACAAAATCGGTTTCAAGGTGCTGTATCATTGAGTCCGGGGAAACCACATGAGAGTGTTATTAATTGAACCACCAACGAACACCTTTACAGGATTGATCAAACGGGGCTTTCCTCTAGGGCTCTGTATGTTGGCCGCCGTGGCGAAAGAGGAGAAGGTTGACAGGGTTTCCGTATACGATGTCGACAAGTGCCACCACCGGACAGGAGGCCTCGATTTCACAGCACAGAGGCAAAATATGGCCTCCTTTCTCTCGGGCGTCAACAACATGCAGCATCCTGTGTGGCAGTTGGTGAGTTCCACCCTGGAGACATTTCAACCCGATCTTGTCGGAATTTCCACCATGACGATTAACTACGCGTCTGCATTGAGGGTCGCCGAGTTGGCAAAAAGGTGGAATCCCGATAGTCTTGTGATTATGGGTGGTGCCCATGCCAGCATTATGCCTCATGGCATGATCGAGTGGCCCTACGTTGACGCAGTAGTCAAGGGAGAAGGTGAGGAAGCCTTTCGAGCGATCCTAAGAACGGTTGGTGCGGGGTCCTTAAACTTCGACAACTTGCCCGGCGTCATCACCAAAGCAAATCGTAATTGTGCAAGCGCTAAGCCTTTGGAGATTGCCGATCTTGATGGACTTCCGTTCCCTGACAGAGACGCCCTCATGAATCTTGAACAGTATACACCGGAAGACATGGGGCTCATTTTGACTTCTCGGGGATGTCCATATCGCTGTGCTTACTGTAGCAACTTTACGCGGAAAGTTCGTTTTCGCTCCGTTGAAGGAGTGCTAACCGAAATGCTCCGAGTCAGCGAAAGGTTTGGCACAGTTCAGTTTTTGATCAAGGACGATTCATTTACGCTCAGCCGATCGCGAGTGGAGACTTTCTGCAAAAGCATTCGCAAGGGCGGCAACCAATTGGTGTGGGAGTCCACCACGCGGCTTGATCTGCTGGACGATTCTCTTCTTGAAATGATGGCAAGAAGCGGATGTAATCGGGTCGGGGTTGGAGTTGAATCGGGTGATGACAACGTGCTGGAAGTGTTGGGTAAGAGATTGACCACCGATAGAATTAGAGAGGCTGCCCGATTACTTCGAAAGCACCGTTTTTTTTGGACAGGCTACTTTATGATGGGGTTGCCTATGGAACGTGAGGAGCAGATCATGAGGACGCTAGCTTTTATGAAGGAATTGCAGCCTCCATACGCAGCTTTAGGAATTTATAAACCGTATCCGGGAACGAAGCTGTTCGATCTGGCCGAACAAATGGATTTGGTGTCATCACACGTAACGAATCAGCATTTCCTGCAAACAAACCCGGTTGATTACTTTTTCAAGGATCCGCGGCGGCGAACCGCCAATATCTCTTACGATAGGCTAGTGTCACTGACGGCAATGATGGAAAAAGAATTCAGTGTATATAACAAGAAGCTGGCAAATGTGTTAAGGCGTGCAAAGTCAAGAAAAGCATTATATCTGAACCAGCCACAGAGTCTGGCGCTTGACTTGTTTCGTGCAGTGCGCTGGCTAACACATTGAGTCATCCTTGTCCGGACATGCGCGCCTGAGCGGGCTTTGCGAATTCTTATTCTAACAGATCGATTTGTTCCAGAGATCTCTGCTCCTTCGTTCAGGATCATGGACCATGCCACTGTGTGGCAACAATTGGGGCACAGAGTCACGATTGTGACCTGTGCCCCGAATTTTCCAAACGGCCGGGTGTTTGCGGGTTATAGGAACCTTTTATACCATGAAGAATGGATCCAGGGGATACAAGTCGTGCGTGTGTGGTCGTACATGGCCCCAAATGAAGGTGTTCTCAAGCGAACAGTGGATAACGCGAGTTTTATGTGTTCCGGAGTGCTCCAATGCTTCCGTTACCCGGAGTTCGATGTAATGTTGGCTACATCTCCACCTTTGTTTGTGGCAATGGCCGGCCGGATGATCTCTGTGCTGAGGAATCGGCCGTGGGTATTTGAACTGCGGGACTTGTGGCCCGCGTCGATTGAAGCGGTGGGCGCTCTTAACGGGCGCTTGCTGACATTCTTTGAGAGCGTTGAACTAAGCCTGTATAGAAAAGCGGATCGGATTCTTTCGCTTACCCATTCGTTCAAGGACAATCTCGTGATGCGGGGTATTGAAAACGCAAAGATTGACATAGTTGAGAATGGTGTAGATGATAATACGTTTTCGCCGGACAGTGTTACATACGATGCCAGACAAAGGCTCCATATAGATCCGGAAGTATTTTTCGTCGGCTACATTGGTACCGTGGGGATGGCACACGGACTTGAAACTCTTGTGGACGCTGCGGCCCTCTGCAGAGACCACGCAAAAATTGCTTTCTTGATCATGGGCGAAGGCGCCGAACGAAATAGATTGGAGACCCTTGTTCGACAGAAAGGGCTCGCGAACGTGATATTCAAGGACTTCGTGCCTCACAGCGAGGTTCCTAACTACCTGGCATCTCTTGATTGCCTCATCGTTCACTTGAGACCACACCCTGTATTTCACACAGTAATTCCATCAAAGATCTTCGAGAGCATGGCAATGGGGACTCCCTTGATTCATGCAGTCGAAGGAGAGAGCGCGGACATTGTCAGTGCGGCAGGTGCGGGAATGTGCGTGCCTCCGGGGGATTCCGAGAAGATTGCTGAAACTATTGTTCGCATGAGCAAGGACCGAGAAGGAATCAAAGAAATGGGGAAACGTGGACAATTAGCCGTACGGGCCAATTATAACAGAAGAGTTAAGGCTCAACAGGCCTTAGCGTGCTTAAAGCGAGCCACTGGCGGCAAGACCCCCAATTGATGCTATTTGAATGCGTGCCAGCTTTGTTGACCGCAAAATGCTCTGGCATCGGGCGTGATAGGCGCTCGCGCTTCCAGTGGTAGCAAGAGTTGATACAAGCTCTGTTTTTGGGTAAGAAACTTATCGGTACTATTCTAACCCCGTTGGGTATCGTCGTTGCTGCCTTATTCGCGGCGATTCTATTGTGGGTCCGCGGCTACCGAAGACTAGCCTTTGTAATCTCGGTTTGTTGTGCCGTTGGGTTGATCTTTGCGTCCATGCCGGTAGTCGCACATCTTTTGATTCAGCCTTTGGAACTTAACACAGGTACTTACGCTGACCCAGCATTCTTACGTGAAAGAGGAGTCAGATATATAGTGGTGCTTGCGGGAGGTTCACTTGATCCATCACTGTCGCCGGCCGATCGTCAAGGAGCAGGGATCTTCAGGTTTTTGGAGGGGTATCGGCTGTGGCAACAACTACCGGAATCAAGTCTTGTACTTTCGGGAATGGGATTTCCTCCAGGTCGGACTCCACAGGCATTGATCGAGGAGCTTCCCAGAGCGCTTGGTGTCCCGAAAGAGAACCTTATTCTTGAGAACCGAGCCTGGGACACGGAAGACGAAGCTATTTTGCTTTCGCAGGTAGTGAACGGAAGTCAGTTTGCCCTGGTAACGTCGGCGTATCACATGCCGAGAGCAGTCCAACACTTCAAGCGGCTCGGGGTTCATCCGATTCCTGCACCATGCGAGTTCACGTCGACAGATTACTCAATGGTTTGTGATTGGCTTGTTCCGACGCCGGGAGCGTTGAGGCAGACCCACTTGGCCATCCACGAGTATGTCGGTCTGACTTGGCTATTCATTAGGAAAACATTCGAGTACGTCGTCCAATGAGCCGTGGAGAATCACCGTGGCGTTTTCACCTCCCATCGCGTTGGACCCCGATAGAAGTAGAAATTCACTTGTCCATACAATGACAATTCTGAAGAAGGCTTTCGGAGTATCGGAGACGTTGTGAAGGCTACGAGCCCGGTCCACGTATATTCTGAAGGCCTGGCCATAGTGCGGAATGATCGACGCTGAGATCTCGAAATCGTCGATTCTCGTACTTGGTTCCATGGGAATGGTCGGCTCGGCAATTTGTGGAAGGCTGAAGCGGTCGGGCTACGGCGTTCTGTCAGAGCCGATGCCAAGAGTGGATCTGCGTAACCAGACCACAGCGCATGATTTGCTCGAAGACCTTAAGCCCGACTGGGTCTTTGTTGCAGCCGCAAAGGTGGGTGGAATTGTTGCGAACAGCAGTTACCCGGCCGATTTCATTTACGATAATCTCTCCATACAAACAAATATAATACATGGTTCGTACCTCGCTGGAGTTAAGAACCTCCTCTTCCTCGGGAGCGCTTGCATATATCCCAGGCTCGCGCCCCAGCCAATGAGAGAGGAGTACTTGCTCAGCGGACATCTAGAGCCAACGAACGAACCGTACGCGGTAGCAAAGATAGCCGGGATAGTAATGTGCCAGTCATACAATCGGCAATATGGCACCAACTTCATCTCATTGATGCCAACAAATCTTTACGGTCCGAATGACAATTTCAACCTATCAAACTCCCACGTTATACCTGCTTTGATAAGAAAGATGCATGAGGCAAAGCAAAGCCATGCTGATTTCGTGGAAGTGTGGGGATCGGGCCGCCCGACACGCGAGTTCCTCCACGTCGATGATCTCGCTGATGCCGGCGTGTTTCTCATGGACAAGTATAATTCAGGTGAAATAGTTAACGTGGGCACAGGGCTCGAGATTACCATTAGAAACTTGGCCTTACTGATCAAGGACGTAGTTGGCTTCAATGGTGAAATTCGGTTCAATGAAGACAAACCTGACGGAATGCCACGAAAAGTCCTTGATGTCAGCAAGATGACTGCGCTTGGCTGGAAGCCGTCAATTTCCCTTGAAAATGGGCTTGAGATGACTTATAAGTGGTACGTCGACAATCGGGACCGGATTCGGTCCTGACACGGGTCCTTCGAAGTTAACCAACTTTTTTCAAGTAACTTATTTCCATTCCCTAAGAAAATGGTTTTGTGTCACATTTGTGCCACCCAGCGCTGTAACGTCCTGATTTGTCTAGGGGTGGTGCAACGGACGCCCCGAGGGAATCGGTCGATTTTGCTGATTTAATTGCTTTTTCCCCAAGCATGGGGTTCAGGTGGTCGCTAGTCCAAACCCACCCACTCCGACCAAATAAACCAATCGTTGTCCCCGATCGAACAGCCGACATTCGTCGGCTGTGTCATTTCGGGACGGCCGCTTGCCTCTTCTTCCAGAACCTTTTCAGGGTGAGCCTTCCCCCAAACATCAGCAGGTAGAAAATAATCGCTATGATGCAAAACGACACCAGACTCCCGACCGGATCCAGTGTGGAGCAGAGAAATATAGACTCGGTTTTCAGGACCGAGTTCGTATAGTTGACGATCAATCCAACGAACAGATTTGTCGCCGCGTGTATCCCTATCGCCACTTCCAGGCCGTTACTTTTCAGAGTAACAATCGTAAGAAACCCGCCAACGGCAAAATAGTATAGCGCCATCGGCAGGAAGCCTGCCGCAACTTCCGGATTGACGAGGTGTGGCAACATGAACAACGCGCCAGAAACCAATACCAGTACCATGCGGTTTCCGGTCAGCAGCGCGGTCGTATGCAGTAAATAGCCGCGGAATAAGAGCTCCTCGGCCGTGGTCTGGATGGGAGTGAGAACAAGCACCACCGGAGCGAACCACATGAAGCGGCCGGGGTCCAAACAGAATTGAAAGCTCTCGGGCGCCATCAGATAGTCTATGGCGAGAACGCAACTAAGGAGAGCAAAGAAGAGGCCGAAACCCTTCCCAATCTTCTTCCAATCGATGGATTCATTTGGCGTGATGAGGCTGAGAAACGAACGTTTGTGCTCAATACGTACAACCATGAAGATCGCAACAAACAAGAATACAAAAGTAAGACTTTGCAGGACATAATTGCTCAACGAACTGATTCCAATGAGACTGCCAGTTGTATTGTCCCAGCGCGAGTTCGGCGCGAACATCGCCATGGCTATGACCGTCATTAAGGTCGAGAACACCGAAATGAAGAGTATACTTACCAGGTAACGCCACCACTGGTTTTGCCCTTGTTTGGAAATGTCAATGAACTTGGCGGAAGTTGGGATGAAATCCTCTCGAGTTTCGTGCCGGTCCTGGCCCCTCAGGGGCGCCGCCTGCACAGGACCATTTCCGCTTGTCGATACGGCATACGAACCGCTGTTGTCATCTTCAAGCCTTTTCGGCAGCGGAGTGCTCGCGACCACCGGTTCCGACGATCCGATGACTACTTGCTTGCGATCAATGCGGCCGCCGTTGTCGCCCTCCAAGTCAACCGGCAGAGTTGAAGAGCCTACCCGTTGTAGATGCTCTTCCACGGTCAGCAGATTCGCGTTCAGAAGTTTGTCAAGCAGACTCCGAATCCCTCTCTCGGAAAGCCGGTATTTCTGCCCGATTTCGTCGTTGGACAGTCCCGCCCTGATGTCGATCATCACTTCTTTTGCAGAGATTCTTCTCTCAGCCAAGTGATACCCCCAAAAGCGATCGCAAGGACGCAAGGTATCGACCGCCCCTTCCAGCCCTCGCCGTCGTCTCTCGCCTGATCTGCCGCTGATTTCAGCACGACCAATTTACCATATCAGATGTTTGGCCGGCTGTAACGCATGTTTCTTTCTCATCGTCGTGGACTGCTGGCGAATTCCATGATACGGTCTGCGAATCGTATGCGGAATGCGGTATGAGTTGCCCTGGGGCGATGTGCTTGAGACTCCGGAATGGCGTTTCTATACCAACGAACTGAAGACCTGGCACGCACACCAAAGTGCTCAAGCAGGTGCCGCAAAATCGCGGCGTTGAGCGGCCACGCAATGCCGATGCACTTTCAAGCACGTGACATCCTTGTATTGGTGGGGCTGTCGCACACCTGATGACGCACTAGTCTTGGATTCCTCGGAGGCTTCATGCGCAAGATCCAGATCGCGCTATTGATACTGGTCCTTGCTGCGTTTTTGGTAGCCATGCACGCCGCAGCATGGACTGATGAACCGAGAGCAAGTTCAACGACTCCGCAGGAAGCTACTCCTCCAGAAGGTTATAGCGTCTTCCAGTCAATGCAACTCGATCTGAAATCTGACGGTCTCGATGGCTCTTTGCAGCTTCTGCAGGATGAGAGAGTAGTGGGACCAATTCGTGATGAACTGTGGGGCTCCGATTGTCACATGTGGTGCTTTGACGGCACGGATTTACGCGAGTTCTGTGCTTCGATCGGGAAGAAGCCTCTGCTTCCGGCGATGGTTTGCCTGGTCAGGACGGATGGCAGCGTGGCCGATAGCCGGACCATGGAGCGCGAACTGGCCTCCCTGACGGTGCATCATCTATACGACTCTCGAAGGCCGACGTATTTTGTCACCGCAGATTACAGCGTCGGTGCGGGAGCTTACAACGGGCCCAGCACTTTCCTGGCGGAAGTAAAGGAGGGAAAGCTTCAGTGGCTGGAAGTTTATAATCCGAAAACCGGCCAGAAACAAGAAATCGTCCTCAAGAAGGCCCTCAAGAGAGCATGGAAACTGCTCCCGAGAGCGCTCGGCCCCGGCCAGCAAATCGTTACAGTCGAGGGATGGCCGAAATTCACTGAAGACACCGGCGGAGCGCCGCTCAATTTTGAGCGCATTTACACCCGGTTTCATTTCGATGGACTTCGTTGGCTACGATTTGAACGCAGGGAAGCAGGGGACTTTTTCGACGAGGGTGATTTCCCAAATGCGGACGAGTTTCCGAGTCCGGACAAGACTCCATGAGGCAGAGAGAGGTTCCCCGAGAACCATCGATTGACCCCATCGGACAGAGGTATCTCTGTTGTTGGCACACAAGGAATGAAATTAGCCGTTCCACAGCTTTGCTTGATCTTCCTCTTCGGCGCAGCAGGCCTCTGCATCTATTTGATGCTCCTCAATCGCTATCTTATTCTCCTGCCGGACAGCAAGCGGAAGATCGCTGTCATTCTTCTGGCCTTTGTTGCGATCGTAGGAAGCTCAATAGCTGCGGGCTTCCTGCTTTATCGACCGCTTTGGATCTTTGTCCCTGTGGCCGTATTGGGCCTCATTGTCGCGGGAGAAATTCGCAGGGCCTTCATCAGGAGGTCATGCGCAGGGAGCAGGCCCATTGACTCAACACCTCACGCAGTTGCCCTCTTCAATCCCGTCACAACGACCGACATAATCACACATCGATATGAAGTGCATCATCCCAAGTGGAAAGGCACTCGTCTGCGTATTGTCCATCTCACGGACTTGCACGTGCATCCAAAGCTTTCTGTCGAATACTACCGCCGTGTCGTGGAGTCCGCCGAAGAGGCTGAGCCGGACCTTGCGGTTTTCACCGGGGATTTCATCAGCAACACCGACGCGCTGCCCATGCTGCGGGAAATACTGCGGCCCCTTGCGAGAGTCGAAACGTTCGCAGTCCTTGGTAATCATGACTACTGGTCCAAGCCGGAAGACATCGCCAACGTCGTAACCGACAGCGGCCTTCGCCTTCTCACGAACGAATCCGCCACCGTCACCATGGATGGACGCAGTGTTACGGTGACGGGATACAACTACCCTTGGGGCGCCAAACGGAGGACCATATCACGATCACAGGGCGGAGTACTCCATCTCGTGCTCTCGCACACGCCGGACAACATCTACAGACTGGCCAAGTCGTCTGCTGACATCATTTTCTCGGGGCATTATCATGCCGGCCAGATCAGGATTCCCTTTCTCGGGCCGGTCGTAATCCCGTCGGTGTACGGTAGGCGCTTCGACCACGGCCACTTTGTGGTCAATGGAACTCACCTATTCGTGGCAAGCGGCGTGGGTGCGTCGAGTCCACCGGTAAGGATCTATTGTCAGCCCGACATCTTCGTTGTGGACATCCTCGGAGGAAACGGGTGAAAATGAGCGTGCCGGCACGGAGGCCGGCGCCCACCAGAGACTTTCAAAAAACCGGGAAGATTGAGATATCGTAGTACGACTAGGTTTCCGATGCGTCTTTGTAACCCTCACCCCGGCCCTCTCCCAGGGGGAGAGGGAGGCTTCTGCAGCCAATTTTCGGTCCCATCTCCCTCAGGGAGAGGGGTAGGGTGAGGGGGTAAGCGTGCTACGAAGGCACGTCTCACATGAGTCTTGAGACAGGCTCACCAATCTCCGCACAGCGTTCGTGGCAATGGCTTTAGATATGGGTTTTGTGGTAGTCTTTTCCGTATGAGGTAAGAGCTTCTCATGCGCATCATCGGAAAACTCTTCGTGGCTTTCACGCCGTTGGTGCTGACTTGCTTGGTGGCGTGGCTAACCATGGAAGGTCATCTCAACCTCGGCGGCGGTTGCAAGGACGCCTTCATCGTGCTCCCCTTGCTGATCTGGTCGCTCGTGTTTTTCGTGTGCTACCTGGTGCTGTGGTGGCGGGGATCTACATTCCGTCGGCTCGTGGTGACTTCTTCTGTGGTGGCCACGGCGGTTGTTGTGGCTGCTTGGATCATGTTGTCAGCGGGCTCGCTCTTTTTGCTACCTCGGTGGGCGTAGAACCGCCTAAATGAAGAGCGGCAAGGCATTCACCGACGCAACAGCCCTCGCACGGGCGGGTCTGAGACCCGCCCCTACCCAAGGCTGTCGGTGACGACAACGCAAATGCATTTCTTCCTCCTGCCCCGCATAACTGAATGGATCCCGTCACGGCCGTGGTTCAGCCGCCGTTCGGCCGAGAATTGCGTTGAAATCATCCCGCGCTTGATCTATGGTCCACATATCCTGGAAGACTTTGCGCGGTCCCTTGCGGGCGAGGCGCTCTGCCTGACGCAGGCGGCCACAAGCAAGACGAGATTCTTCTCACGCGTTGCGACGACTCCACGGCGATCTTCGGCAGGGTTGCGTATGACGAAGTTCGGCGTGTCAGTGTTCGAAAATCGGACAACCAAGGAGGAGTGCAATGGAACGTCGTCGTCAATCTGGAAGCGGCGCCGGACTGGGAAGGCGGGAATTCCTTAAAGTAACAGGTGCAATGGGGGGCGCTCTGCTGATGGGCTGTCCTGCAATCGTGCGGGCACAGGCCGCAAAGCGGATTTCCATCGCCACGGGAGGAATGGGCGGTGTTTACTATCCGCTCGGGGGCGCAATAGCCGCGGCTATCACCAAGTACATCCCCAATGTGGAGGCCGCGGCCGAGGTCACCGCCGCATCCGTGGACAACTGCAAACTCATCGCGGCAAAGAAATCGGATCTCGGCATCATCATGGGTGACGTGGGGTACGACGCCTACGCGGGCGCGGGCAAATTCAAGGAAAAACTTCCTCTTAGGAATCTTGCAGTCCTTTATCCGAACGTGACACAGATAGTGGCCGCGCAGGCGAAAGGAATCAAGACGGTCGCAGATATGAGGGGCAAGACCATTTCGACCGGAGCGCCGGGAAGCGGCGTGGAAATCATCGCTCTAAGGATTCTCGAAGCCGTAGGAATCAACCCGGACAAGGATGTCAAGAGGGACAGGCTGGGAGCTTCCGAATCCGCGGGGGCTCTCAAAGACGGGAAACTCGATGCGTATTTCTGGTGCGGAGGCATCCCGACTGCCTCTATTCTCGATCTCGCTGCCGCTCCGGGCATGAAGATTTCGTTTGTGCCCAATGAAGACTGCATTGCCAAGATGACAGCCAAATATGGGCCGGTGTATTACCCCTTTCCGATTCCCAAGGGTGCCTACCCAGGAGTTGATGCGGACGTGCCCTCCTCCGCGGTGGCCAATCTTCTGCTGGCACACGAACAGATGGACGAGAAGTTGGCATACGACATCGTGAAGACGATCTTTGACCACAAAGACGACCTCGTAGCCGTTCACAAGCAGGCGGAGAGCTTTGACCTCAAGGCAGCTGTAGTGGGGTCGCCCCTCCCCTTTCACAAAGGGGCGATAAAATACTTCAAGGAAAAAGGCCTGAACGTGCCGACATGACGCGCGAGGCAAGGTTCCGGGCCACGCGGCCGGCGCTGCTGTTACTCGTCTTGCTAGCGGCCCTGGTGGTTGCGGGAATCGGGAAGAACGTCCTCGTGCTGGAGATCGAGGACCCGAACGTGACGGTGACGGTGCGGGTTGGGGACGTTTTTTTTCATACTTACACGCAGTCCATGTACGACGTTCCCGTGAAGGAGAAATTCCGCGTCGAAGACGGCCTCTTCAGACTCGTACACGTGACGACATCCAGCGATGCCGCGCTCGTGTATTTGGGTATCGAGAAGAAGGACGAGCCGAACGTGGATGAGGCTTTCCGGGAATTCACCATTCCTGCTGCCAGTATCGGCAACCATGTGATCAGTGTGGATGACAAAGAGATCCCGCTCGGGACTCGTGCGGGGCGGGACGGAAGAATCCGTGTGAAGCTTGTGAAGATATCCCTGTTGACATACGTCGGACGTCTCATGTGGAGATGATAATGCAGGACCGGTCGAGCAACGGGATCACCGAGGAGCGGCTCAAGAAGGCTGAAGAAGTCGTCCTAAAGGAGGACGGAGTCATTCGGGAGCCCAATCCTTTCCGGGCTACGATTATCACTATTCTGGCAGTCGGCACCTCGCTTTTCGCGCTGTACGTGGCCGTGGGCACGGTGACCACCCAAATACTCCGTGGCATCCACGTAGCGTTGGTGCTTGTACTGGTTTTTCTTCACTATTCCTCAACCAAGAAGTCCACGACCGATGTGAGCATCATAGACCTCATCCTCGTGGCGCTTTCGGTTGCGTCGATCGGTTACATGCTCGTGGATTTCGAGGAGTTTATCTACCGGGCTGTAACCCCGAACCTTTGGGACAAGGTTTTTGGTGTAGCACTGATACTTCTCTGCCTGGAAGCCGCACGGAGGACGACTGGCTTGATCATGCCGGTCACCGTGTTGATCTTTCTGGTCTACGCGTATGTGGGACCTTGGCTGCCGCCACCGTGGACTCATCGCGGCTACGACTTGGAGCGTATCGTCGGGCACATGTATATGACTCTGGAAGGCATTTTCGGTGTCCCCATAGACGTGTCATCGACGTTCATTATCATGTTTACGATCTTCGGGGCGTTCCTCCGGACGTCCGGGGCAGGCAAGTTCTACGTGAACTTCGCTTTCACCGCGATGGGCGGCAAACCCACGGGCGCCGGACGGACGGTCGTTATGGCGGCGTTCTTCCTGGCGGGCGGCTCGGGTAGCGGAGTAGCCGACACGGTGACTGTGGGGTCCGTCGCTTACCCGATGCTGCAAAAGTCCGGCTATGACAAGGAGAACGCCGGAGGATTGCTCGCGGCAGGCGGCCTCGGTGCAGTGCTAACGCCGCCGGTCATGGGCGCTGCGGCCTTCTTGATTGCGGAGTTCCTGAGGATCACTTATCTCGACGTCATCAAAATGGCTGCGATCCCCGCGTGTCTTTATTACTGGTCTCTGCTGCTCATGGTCGAATTCGAC